>ENA-USUG01003686-USUG01003686.1-human-gut-metagenome-genome-assembly--contig:-NODE-3686-length-20384-cov-4.759393_pt1 | contig 20384 bp, 20 predicted proteins | sample MGYA00250059_ERZ773394 | MGnify/ENA primary metagenome ERZ773394 (study PRJEB29103, sample SAMN06111957) | human gut metagenome | biome: human gut; feature: ankylosing spondylitis patient; material... | reverse complement strand
TGAATGCGGTTCTTCATAACAAAGCTACAATTAGAATTATGGCAGGAAACACATTCTCAGATCCTCAGTTTATAAAAACTGATAACCCATCAGAACTTGAGCGATTTGATTATATTGTGGCAAACCCTCCGTTCTCTCTTAAAAACTGGTCCGATGGATTAAAAGAGTTTGGGCGATTTTCTGGATATGGGGATAGACCACCTGAAAAGAATGGCGATTACGCTTGGTTAATGCATATCTATGCGCATATTTACGGTGGTATACCAGCAGCGGATATTGATGCACTAGAACGTTTCTGGACTGCATTCCCGACTCTGAAGAATGAACTTCTTGGTGTGTTTAGTGAAGGATACTATATGCTGAAGATAAAAATGTTATTACAAAACTTGCAGCATCTAAAGAAGATAATATCGCATTACACTTCAGCATGAACGAGACTGATTTTACTAAGAGTGCTGAGATAGGCGATGGTATTTATGTGTGGACAAATACAAGTACACAAAGCAAATTATCTGTATTGAGTAGAGTGTTCAAGTTGTATGACGTTGACCCAACCGATTTAGTATTCTATCTTCGTGATGAAAATGAAGGTGTTGAAGATGAAGTCGGCACAAGATATGAGCTTCGCAGAAAATACTGGACATATGCTCTAGATTATATAAAGAAGGCTCACGGAGAAGGTGGTTCGTTTTCCAATGTTAATCCATCGAAAGAAAACTGGATTAATGGTTTCTTTGGAATCAGTGGTTTTAGTTTGTGTTGCGTGGCAAATTATGATTCTGCAAGAGTTGAGTTGTATTTGGGCAAAGCAAAGAAAGAGGATAATAAGAAAGCTTTTGATGCTGTAATTCTTCATAAGGATGCAATTGAAAATTCATTAGGAGTGAAATTGATTTGGAACCGAGGAGATGATATTAAATCGTCGAAGATTTCTTATCAGATTAATGATGTAAGCATTGAAAATGAAACAGATTGGCTTCAGATGGCAAAATTCCATGCTCATTGGAGTAAGAAATTCTATGATGTTATAGTGCCATATTTACGCTAAATGAATTTTGAATAAGGAGGGAATCTTATTTGAAAAAGAAAAAAGACGAAATTACCATCCATTCCAGTGCAGCAGAATACCTAACCTATGTTGCCTCTGTGGGTGAGCAGCAGGACAGCATTGAGATGCGCTATGAGGATGAGAATATATGGCTGACACAGAAGATGATGGCCGCATTGTATGATGTGGATGTTCGTACAATCAATGAGCATATTAAGAAAATTTATTCCGACTCAGAGCTTGAGGAAGATTCAACTATCCGGAATTTCCGGATAGTTCAAACCGAAGGTTCCCGTCAGGTGACTCGTGATACAAAGCATTATAATCTTCAAATGATTATTGCGGTTGGATTCAAGGTGAATAATGAGCGAGCTGTACAATTTCGCAAGTGGGCCAATGGTATCGTGAAGGACTACACCATCAAAGGATGGGTCATGGACGATGAACGTCTGAAAAATGATGGCTCTGTGCTTACAGTAGAATACTTCGACCGCTTGCTTGAGCAGATTCGTGAGATTCGTTTGTCTGAGCGTAGATTTTATCAGAAGATAACGGATATCTATGCTACAGCTCTTGATTATGATCGAACAGCAAAAACAACAAAGCAGTTCTTTGCAAAGGTTCAAAACAAGATGCATTATGCAGTTCATGGACATACAGCAGCGGAGTTGATTTATGAGCGAGCCGATGCAGATAAGTCTCATATGGGATTAACTACTTGGGCAGCAGCACCGGAAGGTAAGATTGTAAAAAGCGATGTGAGCATTGCGAAGAATTATCTTTCAGAGAAAGAAATGCGTTCACTGGAGCGTATTGTATCTGCTTATCTGGATTTGGCAGAGGACCGGGCAGAACGTCATACTCCAATGACGATGGAGGATTGGTCAAAGCGACTGGATCTATTCCTGATGGCTGATGACAGAGAGGTTCTTCAAGATGCAGGCAAAATCACTGCTGAGATTGCCAAGGCAAAAGCTGAAACCGAATTTGAAAAATATCGTGTCATTCAGGACAGATTATTTATGTCTGATTTTGATAAGTACATGCTGGAACTGGAAGAGAATGCGAAAAAGTAGCAACATCGCCATTAAATTTTTAGCTTACCAAGGTCGAGTGCATGGGAGTTGGGTTATCAGTCGGGGCGAAAATAGCTGTTGACCTGTTTTCTGTACGAAGAACAGATAAGGTTGAGGCGGTGGCAGTCCTTCGTCAAATTTGACTTTTATGTTGGAATCACTATAATAGTAGAAACGAATAAAAAAGTTGAACTTTTTCCGTGAACAGGCGAGGATCAGACTGTGATATGGATAGCGAGTTGTATTAATACTTTTTTGCTACAGAATTTGTTGATATGTTTCCGCAAACAAACGGAGATATTTTGCTACAGTTCACATTAGTCTGGATCGATTCCAGAAAACTGACATCAATCAGCACGTGTCGTGCCATGTTGAGACTGTGGTAGGACTACACAAGAAATTCTGAATATGAAAGTGAATAGAGAACTATCAGATATGTTGATAGAACGTAGGGATACTTGAAAGAGTGTCCCTGTTTTTTATATTAGGGCATTCCATTAGGAGTGTCTTTTTCTGTACAACAAAGCACTTGTCATTCAGAACTGGATGAGAAACAGAAATGTAGTTGAGTTTTTGACTGTTTGGGAAGAACTTCATAATCTGGATTTTACCCGTGTGCAATTCGAGGCGGTTAGAAGTGAGGCGGGATTAAACAGACAAATGTCAATGGAATAGTGTCAAAAGCAGGCAGATATGCTGTTGGTATCCGTTCCGACGCAATATTGAGCAATTACAGATACTTATTATGATAAAAAATATCAGATTTACAGAGCCGATTGGATGCTCAATATGGTAGAATAGATGAAAAGGATTTTGGGGTTCAAGGAGAAGAGAAATGTATAGAATTTACATCACACTGATTGAAATTATGGCGGCGGCTGTTTTTATCATTCCGCTCTGGATGCTATATCATAAGATCTGTTTTCATAGCTGGAAACGAACGATGATTTATATGGTATTTGCATTTTACATGACAGCAGTTTTAGCACTGGTTGGATTCCCCAACATAACTTTGTTAAAGATAGAGGTGACAGTAAACGTAATTCCATTTATCTATATGATACCGGATTTTGCAAATGCCTGCCTGAATGTATTGTTGTTTATCCCGTTTGGTTTCTTTTTGCCAATTTTATGGGAAAAATTCCGAAATGTAAAAAGAACTATCGTGGCAGGATTGTTGACGACCCTTTTTATTGAGATATCTCAGCTTTTTACGGGAAGAGCGACGGATATAGATGATGTTATTACTAATATCCTCGGGACTATCATAGGCTATTATATTGCATGTTGGTTTACAAAAGCCTTTACAGGCAGAGTATTGGAGAATTCGAAACAGAGTGACTTTAACTTGATATGCGGTTCCGTTGTGATTGTCATGTTCTTTTTTCAGCCATTTATTTCAACTTTATTATGGGAAATGGTATTGTAATTTTGGGTTAGTTATCAGGATGTATGCATATAGTTAGAGTCTTTGGTATAAGGGAAAATAGAATGGGAGAAGGTCTGATGAATAAAAAAAATGACATATTAGAGTCCTGGATCATGGTCGAGCACCTGTCAGAGGGAGATATTAATTTAAAGGACAAAGCTATTTTGAACTTTAATGATTTGCAGAGACAGGATTATTATTCTCTTCTGGCAGATGAAATACAGAAGAAGGGACTCAAAAAAAATAAGCATAGCGGAGTTATTATTTATTTTGATATTTTCCCATTTCAGGAAGTGATTGATTTTCTAAGAGAAGAATATAAATTGGCGCCAACAGAACAGGAAATCACATCAGGTAATAAATTTTCCTTTGCATTGTGTTTTGACAAAGAACTTCATTTTGATGAGAAAAAGACGTTCTTGACGGAAAGCTATTACATAAGAAAAAAGAAACGAATACCGAAGGAACGGGATTTCCGGATATTTGAGGAAGAAATGGGCTGTGAGTTTGAGAAAATGTTTGCATGTCCGGAAAGTAAGGATTACAGAGAACATTTTAATCAGGTTCTGGTGTCAATTTTGACAAAAAATAAGATTTCGATTGAAAATTGCAGATTGCAGTTGCTAAAAAATATGGAATCGGATGCGACGAATCTGCATTCCTTTTTTATAGCTGATCTGGAAAAAGCAAAAAAGATACAAACTCATAATTTAGATAAATATATAACAGGTAATGTTGTAGGACGCAGGAATTTAAACTGTCGAAAGGAAAGTGAGCAGTTTAATCCTGAGATCTTTTATCGTATTTTGAGTCCTGAAAATTATCCGATTGCGAGATTCCCAAGTAATCCTCAATTCTCGCTGGCTTTGATGCAGCAGGTGGCGGTCAATTTATCTATTGGTTTTGATAATGAGCAAATCAGGAGTGTAAATGGACCTCCTGGTACAGGAAAAACGACATTGTTAAAAGATATATTTTCCGAGCTTATTGTGGAACAGGCCTATGAAATAGCGACCATGTCATCGCAATACATAAAAGGAACGGAGGCAACGAAATATTGGGAGAATGCTTCCATTGGCTGTATTCCACAGGGAATCGCTGAGAAGGGTATTGTTGTTGCCAGTTCGAATCATGGTGCAGTTCAGAATATTGTAGATGAGCTGCCATTATTAGACAAAATAGATAAAGAGTTTCAGGATGAGATTGTCAGTATAGATTATTTTAAAGAGATAGCCAATTCGTTTGTAGAGACAGAATGGGTGGAGAGTGATAAAGGAAAGAAAGAAGTATTAAAAGCTACAAAGAAAGAAGACAAGGATAAATTCTGGGGATTGTTTTCACTTGAGGGCGGCAAAAAAGATAACATGGATTATATCGTTACGGTACTGAAACATGTAGATCGGAAGAGCACATGTCCATGAGCTTGAACAGGAATATGTATCCAACGATAGTATATATTCAGACTTTCTCAACCTGTATCACAAGGTCTGCGCTTATCGAAGCAGTGTTCAGTCTGTTTCACAGGAAATCGCAGAGGTGAAAAAATTACAGACACTGACAGATGAGAAAGTTCGAAATTTTGAAAGTGAGAGAATCGGAAGAAAGACGGAGTCAGAGCAGGCTGTTTTAGAAAACGAAAAAGAAATAGAAAATATTCAGAAGAAAATAGAACAGCTGAAGGAGGATACCAGAGATTTTGTGCTGCAGCTGCAGATGGTTGCCTGTGAAAAAGATGGGATTCTTCAGGGGATAGAGGCATTAAAGCTTCAAAAGCCAGGATTTTTTTCATCACGAAAACGTAAGACAGAGTATGCTGAAAAGAATAAGCAGTATTCGGATCAGCTTCAAATGGTAATTGAGAAAGAGCGGGAACTGCGAACCGGATTGCTTGAAAGAGAAAGACAGGAAAAGAGTTTTCAGATAGAGATTGAGAAACTGATAAATCAATCCAAAGATGATCAGTCTGTATTTGCGGAATGGGAACAAAATCGAAGAACTGAAATTCAGCAGTGGAAGGATAAAATAGAAAGATTTCAGGAGAAACTTTGTGGTTTAAAAATCAATGCACTTAATCTGGATTTGGATTATGAAGCATTACAATTGAGTAATCCATGGTTTGGCATAGAATATAGAAGGCTGCAGTCACAATTATTCATTAAGGCATTGGAGGTCAGAAAGGAATTTTTGTATGCCAATATAAAGAACATAAAGGCAGCCTATATCATCTGGAGTAAACAAAAAGATTATCTGGAGCACAAAAATATCATAGCAGAGGCATGGCATTGGATCAATATGACGATACCGATTATCGGTTCGACATTTGCCAGCTTTTCAAGAATGTGTACGAATATGGGCAAGGAAACGTTGGGTCATTTGTTTATTGACGAAGCCGGGCAGGCACTTCCACAGGCAAGTGTAGGTGCTATTTTCAGAAGCAGACATGTTATGGCAGTGGGAGACCCGGCGCAGATCAAACCTGTGCTTACTCTGGATGCGAATATCCTTAATATGCTTGGAGCATACTATGGTGTTTCGCAGAAATATTTGTCTGAAACAGCATCGACGCAGACGTTGATAGATGAAGTAAGCCAATATGGATTTTATAAGGATCTGAACCAAGAAAACTGGATCGGAATTCCTTTGTGGGTACACAGAAGGTGCAAATATCCGATGTTTGACATCTCCAATGCTATTTCTTATGGCGGAAATATGGTACAGGGTGATCAAAAGACGGGGGTTGCTGAATGGTATGATATCAAAGGGCGTGCGTCAGATAAATATGTTGCGGAACAGGGAAAATTTTTAAGAGAAAAAATTCAGACAATGATCATGGAAAATCCTGATATTGTAGATGATCCAACGAAAGATATCATATATGTAATCAGCCCTTTTAAAAATGTGGCATATCAATTATCAAGGGAATTAAAGAAAATCGGGTTTACGAGATATGATAAAAAAGGAAAACCTACAAATATTGGAACAGTACATACCTTTCAGGGAAAGGAAGCACCGATTGTATTTTTCGTATTAGGTGCAGACGAAAAATGCGTTGGAGCGGCAAACTGGGCGGTAGGTACGGAAAATCCCAATATCATGAACGTTGCAGCAACACGGGCAAAAAATGAGTTTTATATCATTGGAGATAAAAAACTGTATCTGTCACTTCATAGCGACGTAATAAATGGTGCATATCAGATAATTGAGAAGTATAAAAGGGGTACTTTTATGCCAGATGCCGTTGAAAAAAATATGGAGTAGGAAGATAGACTGCATTTATAAGAAATATTTAATAATAAAAACAACCTCGCATTATAAGTGGTATGCGGACAGGATAAAAAATTCAGATAAAATGAAAAGTCTATTGACAATTCCTACAATCTTTGCCTATACTGACAAGTGTTAAGAGAACGACTGATCTTATGGCTCATAAGTTCAGCTCATAAGAGACAACCCGTAAATGGGAACACAGGAGGATTATTTATGAAAAAGAAAGTTGTAAGTTTACTTACTGCTATGGCATTGACTGCAATGACTCTTGCAGGATGCGGTTCTTCCACAGCAGCAGACAGCACTGACAGTACAGCAGCAGAGACTACTGATGAGGCAGCAGACACGGAAGCAGATGCTGACAGCACCGCTGCAGTTACCAACGTAAAAGCAGGTTTCATCTTCCTGCATGATGAGAACTCTACTTATGATCTGAACTTCATGAATGCAGCAAAAGAAGCATGTGAGAAGCTTGGCATTGAGTACATGACAAAGACCAATATCCCGGAAGGTCAGGAATGTTATGATGCAGCATGTGAGCTGGCAGATGCAGGATGCAACTTCATCTTTGCAGACAGCTTTGGACATGAGGACTACATGATTGAAGCGGCAAAAGAATATCCGGAAGTACAGTTCAGCCATGCAACCGGAACCAAGGCTCATACAGAGGGACTTGACAACTTCCACAATGCATTCGCTTCTATCTATGATGGACGTTATCTTGCAGGTATCGCTGCAGGTATGAAATTAAATGAGATGATCGCAAACGGAGATATCACTGAGGATCAGGCAAAGATGGGATATGTAGGAGCCTATACCTATGCAGAGGTTATCTCCGGATATACTTCCTTCTTCCTAGGCGCACGTTCTGTATGCCCGAGCGTAACAATGGACGTTACCTTTACCGGTTCCTGGTATGATGAGACCGCTGAGAAAGAGGGCGCTAACAAACTGATCGAGGACGGATGTGTACTGATCAGCCAGCATGCAGACTCCATGGGAGCTCCGACCGCATGCGAGACCGCAGGTGTACCGAACGTATCCTACAACGGAAGCACCGAAAGCGCTTGCCCGAACACTTTCCTTGTATCTTCCAGAGTAAACTGGGAGCCCTACTTTGAGTATGCAATGAACTGTGTAGCAGATGGAACCCAGATCGACGCTGACTGGACCGGAACACTGGCTACCGGTTCTGTTGAACTGAGCAGCCTTGGAAGCGCAGTAGCAGATGGAACTCAGGAAGCAATCGATGCAGCAACTGCTGAGATTGAAGCTGGTACCTTACATGTATTTGATACCGCTACCTTCACCGTTGATGGTGCAGAGATGACCAGCTATGAAGCAGATGTGGATACAGATGCAGATTACACCCCGGATCATGAGGTAGTAAGCGACGGATATTTCCATGAGTCTGAGTACCGTTCCGCTCCGTACTTCAATGTACAGATCGACGGCATCAACCTTCTGGATACCGCATTCTAATTAAAATAAAATGCCTTGCAAAGGGCGGCACAGCGACTATCGCCGCGCCGCCCTTTTTATCGTATGGAAACGAAGTTTTCCATACGATAAAAAGGACGGAACGGTTCTAATACGGCTCTAATATAGAAAGGGGACGAAAGATGGATACCAGAACAGCAGCAGTTTCGTTAAGAAACGTAACGAAGACCTTTGGCGCGGTTGTTGCCAATGAGAAAGTGAATCTGGATATTTATAAGGGAGAGATTCGGGCGCTCCTGGGAGAAAACGGAAGCGGAAAGACAACACTGATGAATATGCTTTCCGGTATTTATTTCCCGGATGAGGGACAGATCTTTATCAATGGAAAAGAAGAGATTATCAAATCACCAAAAGATGCATTAAAGCTGGGCATTGGTATGGTGCATCAGCATTTCAAACTGGTGGATGTACTGTCTGCTACGGAAAATATTGTATTGGGTCTGGAAGGAAAGCTGAATATTAAAGAAGCATCCGGAAAGATTGCACACATCTGTGAAAAATATGGATTTGAAGTGGATCCGAAGCAGAAGATTTATGATATGTCTGTTTCTCAGAAGCAGACCGTGGAGATTGTAAAAGTACTTTACCGCGGTGCGGACATTCTGATTCTGGATGAGCCGACGGCAGTGCTGACCCCTCAGGAGACGGAAAAATTGTTCCGTGTACTTCGTAAAATGAGAGATGATGGAAAAGCGATTGTCATTATCACCCATAAGATGAACGAGGTAAAATCTTTGTCTGACCGTGTGGCAGTCCTGAGAAATGGCCAGTATATTGGTGATATGAAGACCAGCGAGACCAACATTACGGAAATGACCAATATGATGGTCGGACATACGGTAACCCTGAACATTGACCGTCCGGACCCGGTAGATCCGAAACCACGAATAGAGGTGGAGGGTCTGACTGTCCGGAATGAAGAGGGCGTGGTAAAGTTAAAGGATGTCAGCTTTACTGCCAACAGCGGTGAGATTCTTGGTATTGCCGGAATCTCCGGATGCGGACAGAAGGAGCTGCTGGAAGCAATTGCAGGACTTCAGCCGGTAGAGTCCGGAACGATTGCCTATATGGAACCGGATGGCACAAAAGAAATGTTAATTGGAAAAGATCCGTTGAAGATTGCGGAGATGGGTGTTTCCCTTTCGTTTGTTCCGGAAGACCGTCTAGGCATGGGTCTGGTAGGAAATATGGATCTGACCGATAATATGATGCTTCGTTCCTTCCGGAAAGGAAAGACTCCCTTTGTCAACCGCAAACCGGCCAGAGAACTGGCAGAGCATGTGGTAGAGAGTCTGGAAGTGGTAACACCGGGCATTCACACACCGGTTCGCCGTCTTTCCGGTGGTAATGTTCAGAAAGTACTGCTGGGACGCGAGATTGCATCCTCGCCGACCGTTCTGCTGACGGCTTATGCAGTGCGTGGTCTGGATATCAACTCCTCCTATACGATTTATGACTTGCTGAATGAGCAGAAGAAAAAGGGCGTGGCTGTTATCTTTGTCGGCGAGGATCTGGATGTGCTGGTAGAACTTTCCGACCGGATCATGGTTCTCTGTGGAGGAGAAGTCAGCGGCATCGTGGATGCCAGAACGACAGATAAAAATGAGGTCGGCATGATGATGACCAGAATGGGAGGCAGTGAAGAACATGAATGAGAAAAAGAAAGAACCGCTTTTCCATATTGTAAAGAGGGATGCCATTCCCTGGTATCAGTCGCTGGGAATCCGGGCAGTGGCCATTGTGCTGGCGCTGATTCTCTGCGCGATAATTACAACCGTAACGACGGGTATTAACCCGATTCAGGTATATCAATCTATTTTTGCAGGAGCATTTGGTTCTGCCAGAAAGACCTGGATCACCTTCCAGAACATTTCCATTCTGCTTCTGATTTCCCTGGCGTTGACTCCGGCATTCAAGATGAAATTCTGGAATATTGGCGGTGAAGGTCAGGTGCTCATCGGTGGTCTGGCATCTGCAGCCTGCATGATCTGTCTGGGGGACAAGCTTCCGAATGCGGCAGTCATCCTCTGCATGGTCGTGGCAAGTATCGCAGCTGGTGCGTTCTGGGGATTTATTCCGGCATTTTTCAAGGCAAAATGGAATACAAATGAGACTCTTTCCACTCTGATGATGAACTATATTGCTACTCAGCTGGTGGCATTTTATACCATTGTATGGGAAGTGCCGAAGGGCTCCGGAAAGATTGGAATTATCAATCAGAATACGAATGTGGGCTGGCTGCCCCAGGCATTCGGTTACAAATACCTCTTAAGCATTCTGGTGGCAGTGCTCATTACGGCATTTATGTATATTTATCTTAACTACAGTAAACATGGCTATGAGATTTCTGTTGTGGGTGAGAGTGAGAACACGGCGAAATACGTTGGCATTAAAGTAGAAAAAGTGATCATGCGGACGGTGGTACTGTCCGGTGCTATCTGCGGACTGGTTGGTCTTCTGCTGGTGGGAGGTATCAATCATACGATAACCACAACCATTGCAGGAGGTCAGGGATTTACGGCAGTTCTGGTATCCTGGATGTCCAAATTCAATCCGCTGACCATGGTATTCTCCAGCTTCCTGATTATTTTCATGAATCGTGGTGCCAGTGAGATTTCCACAAACTTCGGACTGAACCAGTCTTACTCCGATATCCTGACGGGAATTATTCTGTTCTTTATCATCGGCTGTGAATTCTTCATCTCGTATCAGCTGCAGTCACGTAAAAAAGCAGAGAAGAAGGAGGTAAAATAAATCATGTTGAACTTCTTACTTGCGTTTATTCCAAGAGCCATTGTGCAGGGCATTCCGCTGCTGTTCGGAAGTACCGGTGAGATCGTGACCGAGAAATCCGGTAATCTGAATCTGGGAATTCCGGGCGTTATGTATGTGGGAGCCATCTGTGGTGTGATTGGTTCTTTCTTCTATGAACATTCTGTGCCGGATGCGTCTGCTATGAACGGAACCCTCGCCATTCTGATTCCGATGGCATGCTGCATGCTTGGCTCGCTGCTCATGGGAATCTTATACTGTTTCCTGACCGTGACACTGAGAGCAAATCAGAATGTAACAGGACTTGCCATGACTACATTTGGTGTTGGTTTTGGTAACTTCTTTGGCGGTTCGCTGATCAAACTGGTAGACAGCGATGTGCCGTCCATTACCCTGACGGCAACCAGTGGATTCTTCAGCAAGACCCTTCCCTTTGCAGGAAAACTGGGCTGGTTTGGAAAATTGTTCCTGTCCTACGGCTTCCTGGCATATCTGGCAGTGATCATTGCGCTGGTAGCATCCTATATTCTGCATCACACCCGTGTGGGCCTTCAGCTTCGTGCAGTTGGCGAGAACCCGAGTACTGCAGATGCAGCAGGTATTAACGTGGCAAAATACAAATACATCGCAACCTGTGTCGGATGTATGATCGCAGGATTTGGCGGTCTCTACTATGTTATGGACTATGCCTGCGGCGTATGGTCCAACGATGCCTTCGGTGACAGAGGCTGGCTGGCTATCGCCCTTGTAATCTTTACCATCTGGCGCCCGAATATCAGTATTCTGGCATCCTTCCTGTTTGGAGGACTGTATATCCTGTATCTCTACATTCCGACTGGAATGGATCATATGGAGTTCCAGGAGTTATATAAAATGATTCCGTATGTGGTAACTCTGGTGGTACTGGTAGTGACCAGCATCCGCAGTAAGAGAGAGAGTCAGCCGCCTGCAAGTCTGGGCCTGGCCTACTTCAGGGAAGAGCGATAAAGATAGAAAATGTAACCCCGCGGTCCGATGGTATGGACCGCGGGGATTTTCTGTTGCAGTATTAATGATTTTCAGGGGTCAGATGCTCCAGGTTCTCTTCGATGATTTCCAGCGTCTTGAAAAATCCATTTCGATCGTTCTCATTTGTGTTTTTAAGAAGAGCGGTTTCAAAATCCTGTTGAAGCTTTCTGCCTTTTTCGATAATGGGAAGTGCCTGTTCCGTACATTGAAGTTCAATTTTTCGTCGGTCCCCTTCTATACTGTTTCTGGTCAGATATCCTTCTTTTACCAGTTTATCTACATTGACAGAGACCAGATTGGCTTTGATTTTCCGGATTTCCACGATGTCGCGGGCTGTTTTGCATTCCGGATTGTTGCCAAGAAACATGAGAATATCAAAGGCTGTTTGCGGCATATGAATTTCTTTACATAAAGATTTGCAGTGTTCGTTGTATGCCAGTCGTATTTTTCTTGCAAATTCCAGACGTATATTCATGATTTTTACCTCACTTCCGGATAATTCAAAAATGAACTGTTCATATTTGAATAGCGTAGCATGAATCAAAGAATGTGTCAACGGGAATGTATTTGTAGAAAACAAATTGACTCACTGGGGGATTTCAGAATATAATTTTGATAACATAAGAATAAGGTGATACGATCATGGGAATGCATTACTATATGGCCCCGTTGGAGGCCATCACCACTTATACCTACCGACAGGCTCATGCGAAAGTGTACGGGCCTCTTGATAAATATTTTATCCCGTTTCTGGAAACTCATGAGAAGCGGGATTTTAAGACAAGAGAGCTGCAGGAAATCCTGCCGGAACATAATGAAGGAATTTATGTGGTACCGCAGATTCTGACCAATAAGGCAGATGGATTTATCCGTCTCGGAAAAGCATTGAAAGACTATGGATATCAGGAGATCAATTTAAACCTTGGATGTCCATCCAAAACGGTGGTGACGAAAGGAAAAGGTTCCGGATTTCTGGCATTTCCGGAAGAGCTGGACTGTTTCCTGGACAACATCTTTGAGGCACTGGGTTCAGAGCTGAAATTATCCGTAAAAACCAGAATCGGGAAGGAAAAGCCGGAAGAATTTCCAAGACTTCTGGAAATTTTCAACCGTTATCCTCTGGAAGAATTGATCATTCATCCAAGAGTACAGACCGATGGGTACAAGAATTACCCCAGAATGGAAATGTATGATCTGGCGGCAAAGGAGAGCAAAAATCCCGTATGCTATAACGGTGATTTGTTCAATCAGGAGAAGCTGGAGAAATTTCAGAAAGAGCGGCCGGACACAGATTGTTTGATGATTGGCAGGGGATTTCTCATGAATCCGGGACTTCTCTATCCGGAAACCGGACGGAAAGAATTCTGGGAATTTCACGATCTGGTCTATCACGGCTATCTGGAACGGGATCTGGGTGGTTACCGGAATGTACTATTTAAGATGAAAGAGTTGTGGCTCTATCAGGTGAAACTGTTCCCGGAAGTGAAGGGACTGGAGAAAAAGATTAAAAAACTGCAGACGCAGCAAGAGTATGAGCAGCTGATGGGAAATCTGCAGACAGTTTCATAAATCCTTTCGTTGTCAACCGTATGGGAATATTGTATAATAAAAACAATCACAGCAAACGGAGGAAAAATGCATGACAGGAATGAACTCTGCAGTGATCTGGCTTGTGCTGGTGATCGTATTGCTGGCCATTGAGATTGCGACGTTGGGCCTGACGACAGTCTGGTTCGCAGGCGGGGCGGCAGCAGCATTTATCTCTACCTTTTTTGGTGCGAGTATGGGAGTCCAGACAGGAATTTTTCTGGTACTGTCACTGATTTTACTGTTGGTTACAAGACCGGCAGCCATGCGCTTTATGAAAAAGGGACAGGTAAAAACCAATGCGGACAGTCTGATCGGCAGAACAGCCGTAGCAACGAAGGAGATCAATAATCTGGCGCAGACCGGAGAAGTTGACATTGCCGATATCAGCTGGACAGCAAGAAGCGGGGATGATTTGAAGATTATCCCGGCAGGCAGCAAAGTAAAGATCTGTGCCATCGAAGGCGTGAAGCTTATCGTGGAGGAGATAAAGGAGGAAATAAAATGATTTTAGTAGGCGTACTGATTCTGGTGATTCTGATCATTCTGGCATCCTGTGTGAAAGTGGTACCGCAGGCTACCGCACTTGTTATGGAACGTCTGGGTGCGTATAACGGAACCTGGCCGGTAGGTATCCATTTCAAGGTGCCGATCATTGATCGTGTGGCAAAGAAAGTGACCCTGAAAGAGCAGGTAGTGGATTTCGCGCCGCAGCCGGTAATTACGAAAGATAATGTAACCATGAGAATTGATACGGTTGTGTTCTTCCAGATTACGGATCCGAAGCTTTTCGCTTATGGTGTAGAGAATCCGATCATGGCTATCGAGAACCTGACCGCTACCACCCTTAGAAATATCATTGGAGATCTGGAACTTGACCAGACCCTGACTTCCCGTGAGACCATCAATACCAAGATGCGTGCTTCCCTGGATGTGGCAACAGATCCGTGGGGCATCAAAGTGAACCGTGTGGAACTGAAGAACATCATTCCTCCGGCTGCCATTCAGGATGCCATGGAGAAGCAGATGAAGGCAGAGCGTGAACGTCGTGAGGCAATTCTGAAAGCAGAAGGTGAGAAGAAGTCCACCATTCTGGTGGCAGAAGGTCATAAGGAGTCTGCGATTCTGGATGCAGAGGCTGAAAAACAGGCAGCAATCTTGAGAGCAGAAGCAGAGAAAGAGAAAATGATCAAGGAAGCAGAAGGTCAGGCAGCAGCCATCCTGAAAGTACAGCAGGCAAATGCGGACGGTCTTCGTTTCCTGAAAGAAGTAGGAGTAGATGAAGCAGTGATCCAGCTGAAGAGTCTGGAGGCATTTGCAAAGGCAGCCGACGGACAGGCAACCAAGATCATTATTCCGTCCGAGATTCAGAAGCTTGCCGGACTGGTAAGTTCCGTTACAGAAGTAGCGAAAGAGAAGTAATTCGCATTGCAGAAACACATTTCGGGCTGACGCAGCATGTTGCGCCAGCCTGTTTGCATGAAAACACATACATACAAAAGGAGACACCACCATGGATTTAAAAGGAAGAAGTTTTTTGAAACTGCTTGATTATACACCGGAGGAGATGACTTATCTTCTGGATCTGGCTGCAGAGCTGAAAGACAAGAAGAAAAAAGGGATTCCGGTAGACACTTTAAGGGGTAAAAACGTCGCACTGATTTTTGAAAAAACCAGTACCAGAACCCGCTGCTCTTTTGAAGTGGCTGCCCATGACCTGGGTATGGGAACGACTTACCTTGATCCCACCGGTTCTCAGATCGGTAAGAAGGAGAGCATTGCAGATACTGCCCGTGTGCTGGGAAGAATGTATGAGGGTATCGAGTACCGTGGATATGGTCAGGAGATCGTGGAAGAGCTGGCAAAATATGCAGGGGTTCCGGTATGGAACGGTCTGACCAACGAGTTCCATCCGACCCAGATTCTGGCAGATATGCTGACCATTCGTGAGCATTTCGGAAATCTGGATGTGAAAGTCGTTTACATGGGTGATGCCCGTTACAATATGGGTAATTCCTGGATGGTAGGATGTGCGAAGATGGGTATGGACTTTACTGCATGCGCGCCGAAGAAATACTGGCCGTCCCAGGAGCTGATCGATCAGTGCCAGGAAATTGCAAAAGAGACCGGTGCAAAAATCACGCTGGAAGAGGATGTAGAGAAGGCAACTAAGAACGCAGATGTCATTTATACGGACGTATGGGTATCCATGGGTGAGCCGGATGAAGTATGGGCAGAGCGTATCCATGACCTTCTTCCCTATCAGGTAAATAAAGCAGTGATGGAAAATGCAGGAGAGCAGGCAATCTTCATGCACTGTCTGCCGGCGTTCCACGATCTGGGAACCAAGATCGGCAAACAGATCAGTGAGAAATTTAATCTGGATGCCATGGAAGTAACCGACGAAGTATTTGAGTCATCCCAGTCTGTTGTATTTGATGAGGCTGAGAATCGTATGCATACCATCAAAGCTGTGATGGCAGCAACGCTGGGAGCATAAAAAGCCGGAGGAATCATGAAAGGTTTTCTAGAAAAATATAGAAATATATCTGTGTGGCTGAGTCTCTTCATTCTGGCCATGTGGTTTGTCGGAGCATCTGATCAGGAGAACCGGATGCCGTGCATGCTGCTGGCATTTCTGGCAGGAGCCGGTATTTTCGGATCAGGTGCTGCCCGGGAGTGGACGATGGACAACCGGCTGGGAAGCCTTATCTATGCTGTACTGACCGGGTTTATGTGGGCAGCAGTCGTACTGGCCGGCCTTAGTATGGGGGGAATATTATGAAAGCAGAATTATTGAAGATCCTGCGGGAGGCAGAAGATTATGTGTCCGGACAGCAGCTTTGTGATCATTTTGGCGTGTCACGGACGGCTGTCTGGAAAGTAATCCGCCAGCTGCAGGAAGAAGGCTATCAGATAGAAGCCGTGAAGAACAGAGGTTATCTGCTGAAAAAAGATGCCGTGCCGGATGTGATGACAGTTCCGGAAATTATAAGCCGTCTGCATTCCAGATGGATGGGAAGAAACTGTATCTTTCTGGAGACAGTGGATTCCACGAATAATTATCTGAAACGTGCAGCAGAAGATGGTGCAGTAAATGGAACATTGGCGGTGGCGGAAGAACAGACCGGTGGCAAGGGCCGTCGTGGCCGTTCCTGGGAGACACCTAAGGGAACCAATATCGCCATGACGATCCTGCTTCGTCCGGAGATCCGCCCGGAACATGCTTCCCGCCTGACGCTTCTTATGGCAATGGCAGTAGTCCGCGGGATTCAGAAGGAGACAGGACTTCAGGCAGGAATTAAATGGCCAAACGATGTGGTTGTAGATGGTCATAAGGTCTGTGGAATCCTGACGGAGATGAATACGGAAGTCGATTATATCAATTATGTGGTTATCGGTACCGGTATCAATGTCAATCAGACAGAGTTTCCGGAGGAGATCCGTGAGATTGCAGGTTCACTGAAACTGTCGGCAGGGCATCCGGTGGCAAGAGCCGGACTGATTGCTTCGATTATGGAAGAACTGGAAGACCTTTATGAAGTATTTCTGAAGACGGAAGATCTGTCTGCTCTGAAGGATGAATATAATAGAAACTGTGTGACTTGCGGTCATGAGATCCGTGTGCTGGAACCGGGACATGAATACACCGGAATGACTGACGGCATCAATGATCTTGGTGAGTTAGTTGTGAAAAAGGCGGACGGTGAAACGGTATGCGTCTACGCAGGAGAAGTGTCCGTGCGTGGATTGTATGGATATGTATAGGAGAAATAACAGATGTATCAGGACAGAGTAGTGCTCTGCGGAGCAAGTTCCTATGAGAAAAAATATTATCTGAATGAAGATTTTAAAGCGCTTCCGCAGCAGATTCAGGATGAATTGAAGATTATGTGTGTGCTGTTCACAGAAGATATTGGCGGTGTGCTGACCCTGGTCTTTGATGAAGAGGGAAATCTTTTGCTGGAAGTATCTGCAAATGAAGAAGATCTGCTTTATGATGATATCGGAAGTGAACTGAAGATCCGGCAGATCAGGAAAGAAAAGGCGGAGCTGTTACAGTCACTGGAACTGTACTATAAAGTGTTCTTCCTTGGTGAGGATGTGGAAGAATGATACAGACACTGAAGATCGGAGATGTAAGTCTGAAAAATAATCTGATCCTCGCTCCAATGGCAGGTGTTACGGACCTGCCATTTCGTCTTTTGTGCAAAGAACAGGGAGCGGGGCTTCTTTGTATGGAGATGGTCAGTGCGAAGGCAATCTATTTTAATAACAAGAATACAGAAGAACTGCTTACCATTGATGACCGGGAGCCGCCAGTGTCACTTCAGTTGTTTGGTTCCGATCCGGATATCATCAGTGAGATGGCGAAAAAGATAGAGAACCGTCCATTTTCCATTCTGGATATCAATATGGGATGCCCGGTGCCGAAAGTAGCTGGCAACGGCGAAGGTTCTGCCCTTATGAAAAATCCGAAGCTGGTGGAAGAGATCGTCAGTAAAACTGCAAAAGCCATCAAAAAACCGGTAACCGTAAAGATTCGAAAAGGATTTGACGATGAGCATATCAATGCAGTGGAGATTGCAAGAATTGCGGAAAGCGCAGGCGCAGCAGCGGTAGCGGTGCATGGTCGGACCAGAGAGCAGTACTACAGTGGAAAAGCGGACTGGGACATTATCCGTCAGGTAAAAGAAGCGGTGAAGATTCCGGTCATTGGAAATGGAGATGTGACTTCTCCGGAGGCTGCAAGGCAGCTTATGGAGACGACTGGCTGCGACGGCATTATGATTGGTCGGGGCGCACAGGGTAATCCGTGGATTTTCCGGCAGATTCTGCACTGGATGGAGACTGGGGAAGAAGAACCAAAGCCAGATCTGGAAGAAGTGAAAGCTATGATTCTCCGGCATGCGAGGATGCTGGTGGAATATAAAGGTGCATATACCGGAATCCGGGAGATGAGAAAACATGTGGCCTGGTATACAGCCGGATATCCTAATTCGGCGAAACTCCGAGCGCGAGTTAATGAAATCGAAAGTCTGGAAGCGCTGGAGCATTTAATTCAGGGGATATGACATATAGTTTAGAGAAATGATATGTCGGAAGTGCCTTTAGATGCGATGGTGGATCTGGTTTCGCGGATGGTTGAAAAATCAGAAGCAGATGGAAGCATTACCTGAGAAGAAAGCGGAGGAACAGAAGAGTTTCTTCCTATATATGAGGATGGCTCCGGAAATACTGACCAGAATGCGGAGAGAACGGGGAATTCCCCTGAAGGAGCTGGAACTGATTCTGATCGATAACGAAAACGAACCAGTCTGGCAGGTGCAGGCAATTCTGGAAACACTGGTTCCAGGATTGAATATGCTGTATCTGGTGACAGAACGGGAAGAACAGTTTGAGGAACAGGCGGAAGAACTGTTCGACAGTCAGGGACTGATTGTAGCAATGACGAAGCCAGGAACAGAAAACCCCTCAGGGAACTTGATTCTGGACCTTCATGACTGGGAAATGCACCTTGACATTATTTCTTAGGTACGATAAAATAACTTGACTCAATAGATTTATTGGATAGATTGGAAGGTGTTAAACATGGCGGATAAAAAAAATATTATGACCTATGCAGGTCTTAAAAAACTGCAGGATGAGCTGCAGGACTTGAAAGTAAACCAGAGACGTGAGATCGCTCAGAAGATTAAAGAGGCAAGAGAGCAGGGAGATCTTTCTGAGAACGCCGAGTACGACGCAGCAAAAGATGAGCAGAGAGACATCGAGGCACGTATTGAGCAGATCGAGCAGATTCTGAAAAATGCAGAGGTCGTTGATGAAGACGAAGTCGACCTTGACGTGGTTAATATCGGATGCCTGGTACGCGTCCTTGATATTGAATATAACGAAGAAGAGGAATACAAACTGGTGGGCTCTTCCGAGGCCAGCAGTCTTCAGAATAAAATCTCCAATGAGTCCCCGTTTGGTAAAGCACTGATCGGAGCAAAAGTAGGAGACGTCGTGGAAGTAGAAGCACCGGCTGGTGTTGTAGAATATAAAGTGCTCAGCATTCACAGAGCAAACTAAGGAGAGAGAAAGTGGCAGGAAATAATAATACACAGGATCTTGGACAGCTGTTAAAGGTTCGCCGCGAGAAGCTGGCTGACCTCCAGAATGCAGGCAAAGATCCGTTCCAGATTACAAAATACAACCAGACCCATCATTCTTCAGATGTAAAAGCTCTTTACGAAGAGCATGAGGCAAAGATTCTCGCAGGAAGAGCACCGCTGAACACTGATGGAATGGATGAGGCACAGGCAAAAGACGCACAGAATGCGGATTATAATGAGAGAAGAGCGATCATGGACGCACAGCCGATCCATGTATCCATTGCCGGACGTATGATGTTCAAGCGTGTGATGGGAAAAGCGTCCTTCTGTAACATCCGTGATCTGAAAGGAACCATTCAGGTCTATGTGGCAAGAGACGCCATCGGAGAAGAGAGCTACGCAGATTTTAAGAAATCTGACATTGGCGATATCTATGGTATGGAGGGTTATGCATTCGGTACCAAGACCGGTGAGGTTTCCATTCATGCAGAGAAGATGACGCTTCTGAGTAAGAGTCTTCAGACCATAAAGAAGGCGTAGACCTTATCCCGGCTAACATTGAATTGTCAGCAATTGAGGTGTCATTAGTAAATGCCATG
>ENA-USUG01003684-USUG01003684.1-human-gut-metagenome-genome-assembly--contig:-NODE-3684-length-20388-cov-8.434543_pt1 | contig 20388 bp, 12 predicted proteins | sample MGYA00250059_ERZ773394 | MGnify/ENA primary metagenome ERZ773394 (study PRJEB29103, sample SAMN06111957) | human gut metagenome | biome: human gut; feature: ankylosing spondylitis patient; material... | reverse complement strand
GAAAGATGGTTGTCGTTAGCCATCTTTTTTTCTTTTTTCAGATAAATTCAGGGAGGGTATGACTCGTTGTGAGTCATACCCTCCCTGCTTTGGAACTATCTATTTCCCGACAGCCCCTTTGTTGGCGTCAAAATCACTGCCAGTTGTTATCTGTATAAACGTCTGTGCCGGTATAGTCACCGGTGTCAGCATAATCCGACGGGAATGTTTCTTCCTCTGTAGGATAATCAAACTCTGTATCATCTTCCGTTCCATCGCCACTGTCGCTGGTATCTGTATCCGAAGTATCGTAATCGCTGGAAGAATCATCTTCGATCACATTATCCTCTGTATTATCAGTTGTGCTGTCGTCATAAGAAGGATCGTAAGTAGTATCGCCTGAAGAATCAGAGTCAGAAGTATCTGTACTGGTATCATCAGAGCCGGAATCATCGTAACTGTTATCTTCATAGTCATAATTGCTGTCTTCTGTATAGACAGTGAAGCCAGCATCTTCGGCTTCGCTCTGAGCCTGTGCTTCAGCATCAGCAGCAGTCTCCGGAGCTTCTTTGAAAGTCTTTCGTGCTTTGGCTACAGTGGTATCCTTGGGAATTACAGCGGTGATCATAAGCATGGCACAACAAAACAGTGCGGTAACCCCGGCAATTCTTAATTCATCTTTGTATCTCATAATAATAAATCCTCTTTTTTATTAAATGTAGTTTGATTTTTTATAAGTATAACATGTTCTGAGAGAAATTTGTATTTTGAATTATAAAAAAAGGTGTTATACTAAAATAGATGGATAAGATTTAATGGAGTGAGGAAAATGAAAAATAATAAATACGAAATTGATATGTGCAATGGAACGTTGATGGACAAACTGATATCCTTTTCATTGCCATTAATGTTGTCTGGAATCCTGCAGCTTCTATTTAATGCAGTAGACATCATTGTGGTGGGAAGATTTACCGGAAGTCAGGCATTGGCAGCAGTTGGTTCTACCACAGCGCTGATCAATATTTTTACCAATCTGTTTATTGGGATCTCTCTGGGTGCGAACGTTCTGGCAGCACGTTTTTATGCTTCTGGCAAAGAGAAAGAAATGTCAGAGACAGTACATACATCTATTACCCTGGCACTGATCAGTGGACTTGTTATGGCACTGGCAGGAGTATTGCTTGCAAGATTCGCACTGAATCTTATGGGAACTCCGAATGATGTAATTGACCAGTCTGTTCTTTATATGAGGATTTATTTTCTGGGAATGCCTTTCTTTATGCTTTATAACTATGGAGCTGCCATATTAAGGGCAGTAGGGGATACCAAAAGACCATTGTTTTTCCTGGTGATCTCAGGTATGACCAATGCAGTTCTGAACCTTGTACTGGTTATTGTGTTTCATATGGGAGTGGCAGGTGTAGCCATAGGAACTATTGTGTCTCAGCTGATCTCCAGTATTCTGGTGCTTCGCTGTCTCTACACTTCCAATACCAGTTACCGGCTGTATTTTTCAAAATTAGGAATCAAAACACAGTATCTGAAGCAGATCTTCCAGGTAGGAATACCGGCAGGTATCCAGAGTACAGTGATTAACCTGTCCAATGCCCTTTTGCAGTCTTCTGTAAACTCTTTTGGTTCTGTGGCAATGGCAGGATATACTGCTGCCAATAATATTTTTGGCTTTCTCTATATGTCTGTCAATGCAGTCACCCAGTCCTGTATGAGTTTCACCAGTCAGAACTATGGAGTAAAGAAACTGAAAAGAATGGACAGAGTACTTCTGGACTGTATGATCCTTTCTGTCGGTGTGACACTGACCCTTGGCTGTGGAGCGTATTTCTTTGGACCGGAACTTCTGAAGATCTACACCAGTGATGCAGATGTAATCCGCTGTGGCGTGGAAGTCCTTGCCTTTACTACAGTACCATATTTCTGTTGTGGTATTATGGATCTGCTCCCGGGAGCCCTCCGGGGAATGGGATATTCCGGAGTACCTATGATTCTTTCGATTATCGGTACCGTAGGAACCAGGATTGTGTGGATCTTCGGACTTTTCCCTGCACACAGGTCTTTGAGTTTCCTGTTTATTTCCTATCCGGTATCCTGGATCCTTACGATCCTCATGCAGGCAGTGTGCTTCTGCTTCGTAAGAAAACATGTGCATCAGTCAGTGAACCGGGATCTGGCATAAGCTTTTGTTATATTTAATATACAAGAGATGAAATTTACATTTTATAACGATGCTTTTATAATAGGGCACAAAAGGAGGCTTTATTATGAGCACGATTTTTCCAAGGGAAGAAAAAGCAGAACAGATATTTGATGAGATTCTCAAAAACCCTCATGCATGCGAACGTTTAAAAGATACGTTTTTTGAAGCAATTCCATCAGCGGAAGAAAGTGAAGGTGCAGGAACAGACATTCCGGGAACTGTTTTTGCGGCAGCTCTATTTACTGCATACGAAAATAAAGATCTGTCTGCATTTATGATGGCAGTCTGCAACAGCAGTGTATTTGATCTTCTGCGAAATTCGTTTCTAATTTCGATACGTTTTAATGATAAGGGTGTGGAAAATCCCATATTTCTTACGGACGAAAATGGAGATCTGTTGTCTGGGTCACATCAGCATGCCTGTGCGAAAAAATACAAAATGTTTCATAAGCTGTATGAACAGCAGGATGAGATACCGGATTATCATATGTACATGGCGGACGGATTTCGGGAAAAACATGGTTATAATGAGAAGGGGGAGATTGAGACATTCAGAATTTCAGAACACACAGGAATTCTTATGCTTTTTGAATTTCCGGAATCTGTTACACTGGAGATTAACGAAGAGAGATCTTACGCCATTATATGGAAATATCTGATGAAATTACAGGAACAGCTGCCCCAGGCATTAATGTATTATGGAAGACGTGATGAGAACGGAGTTGAAAAAAACACCAGCAAACTTGGAATTTTTCTTCTGTTCTGCCATTTTGAACATGAAATGGAAAAAACAGTTGAGCTTGCCAACGGTATCGGTCTTGGATGTCGTGAGGCAATCCTGGCAGAAATAAAGGCTCTGAAAAATGATCCTAAAAACAAAACAGCCGGGGTGTGAATAAAATGCAGCAATTAATAAGAAAAAACCATATGGATATATCTTGGCATGAATATACAGATGAAGATGGCGCCAATGTTCCTGTTACGCAGGCAAGTCTTACAGAAAAGGCATCCATTATTGGACGAGTTGGGATTATGTTACTTTCCTGTGGAACTGGTGCCTGGCGGGTCAGAAGTTCTATGAATACACTTGCTGAAATTATGGGAATGACCTGTACAGCAGATATAGGTCTGATGTCCATAGAGTATACCTGTTTTGATGGTCAGGATGGCTTTTCCCAATCTCTTTGTCTGACCAATACAGGAGTAAATACATCAAAATTAAATCGGCTGGAGCATTTTATCCAGGAATTTGAAGTTGACGGAAAAGATATGTCAGGTGAGGAATTACAAGTACTGCTTGATAACATAGAAAAAATTCATGGACTGTACTCACCGATTGCACTTGGTTTTGCGGCTGCTCTGGCCTGCGGCGGATTTACTTTCCTGCTTGGTGGAGGCCCCATTGAAATGTTCTGCGCTTTTATAGGTGCAGGAATTGGAAATTTTCTTCGTTGTAAACTGAGTAAACATCATTTTACTTTATTTTTGTGTATTGTGTCTTCTGTATCACTTGCATGTTTTGTTTATGCGGGACTTCTCAAAATTGGTGAGATGCTGTTTGGGATTTCCATCCAGCACGAGACAGGGTATATCTGTGCGATGTTGTTTATTTGAAAATATCTTTACCAGTTGGAGCTTGGATTTTACTTCGTCTTATTACAAGTTTTTGTGGGGTATTTGGATTTTCAATTATGTTTAACAGCCCGGTCCGGCTGGCTGCAACAGCAGCAGGAATAGGTGCCATTGCAAATACTCTTCGACTGGAGATGGTTGATATGACTGCCATACCGCCTGCAGGAGCTGCTTTTGTAGGTGCACTGACAGCAGGAATCCTGGCATCGCTGATTAAAAGTAAAGTAGGATATCCAAGAATTTCCCTGACAGTTCCATCTATTGTGATAATGGTTCCGGGTATGTATCTTTACAGAGGGTTTTATAATCTGGGAATCATGTCCCTAGGTCCGGCAGCGTCCTGGTTTGCATCAGCGATACTGATTATTGCCGCATTGCCGCTGGGACTGATATTTGCAAGGATACTGACAGATGAAACATTTCGGTACTGTACATAAACAAAAACAGGTCTGATTGCTCAAATAAACAGATGGATTATAAAAAGGTACTGAAAACCTCCTGATGGTGGTTTCCGGTACCTTTTTTGTCAGAGAGAAAAATAGAATAACAGGATATACAACAGTTGCTTTTTTGACGTAAAATGTTTTAATGGGATCTGCTCCATTGAAATCTTAAACTTTTTTAATATTGCTGAACAAAAGTGTTCGTATTTTTGTATTACTTCGGATCAGGATTCTACATACGATATGCTTGCTACACTGTTTTGGATCCGGGTATTCTTCAATGGAAAGCATAAGCAGACTGCCATTTAGTGTTCTCAAGATAGATAAGTGTCTGATCGATCACGTATGTGAGACGAGAGTGAAAATTCTTGTGGATCATATAATAAAATTATCAAAAGCCCTAAATATGAGGGTACTTGCTGAAGGTGTTGAAACAACAGAACAACTGGATGTATTACGAAAAATCAAGTGCGATGAGATACAGGGATTTTATTATGCACGACCAATGCCAGAAGCTCAGTTTATAGAATATGTAAGAAAAAGCGATAACCACAAGAAACTCTAGCAAAGAAACACCGAAAAGACGACATACAAAAAAGTAAAAGTAGATAAGAGGTTTTACGGAAAATTGAAACTGTTTGTTAAGATAAGATATCCATAACAAGTCTATGTTGTCCGTTATCATTTCAATGAAATGTCATGTGAGTAACAAATCTGGAGTTGACGAGGAGGTGATTTTATGAAAAAATTTATGCCCATTATCTATGTTATAGCATTCGTTATTGGTATTATCTTCATCGTAACAGCAGATACAGGATTGATTACAAGTTATTATCCTGCTTTGATTGCAGGCATAATCATTAGCTGCTTTGCGAGAGTGTTCCTTGCTATCTACTTATATGTTTGGCATAAGCAATCTAAGTGAGTTATGTTAATTCCAGTTTGTAGAGGACTTAATGAATCCTTGTAATATTGGGCGTTGCATGAATGTTAATTTGCGTTGCTTGATGTATTGAGGGCTAATCAGTATACTAGTTTTATCAAACGAAAAGAGTAGCTAGAGATGATTGGTAAAACGATACTTTACACTGGTAGGTGCAGAAAAAATGCGACAGTATCGGAGAGTTTTGATTGCCAGGAAGAAGAAAGGATAGATTTATTGCCGGAAGTCACAGATAAAAGGTGGCTTCCGGCTTTTTTTCATGCCCTATATTTATTATCAATAAAGTTATCAATGTTTTGTAACTTAGAATATGATATGTATGTAATGAAAATATTAATTACAAATAGTAATTCGTTTTATATCATGAAAATTTAGCACTTTTATGAGAAAAATATGTTAAGAAGTATGGGATATTTGTGGATAAAAGAACGTATGTATGGTATACTAAATCAATAATATTGTTATTTTAAGGAGGGGGATAGATTTGGATAAGATATATGCTGCGATTGACTTAAAATCATTTTATGCATCAGTGGAATGTGTGGAAAGAGGCTTAGATTCTCTCACAACGAATCTTGTTGTTGCCGATAAGAGCCGTACTGAAAAGGCCATATGTCTTGCCGTTTCTCCTTCTTTAAAAAAATATGGTATTCCAGGACGTCCTCGCTTATTTGAAGTAATACAGAAAGTGAAGAGGATTAATAAAGAAAGACTGGAAGCTGCTCCGGGGCATAAATTTATAGGACAATCCTTTCATTCAGATAAATTAAGTGATCCTTCGGTTGCACTGGCATATATTACAGCACCTCCGAGGATGTCATTGTATATGAAATATAGCACACAAATATATCAGATCTACCTTCGGTATTTTGCTCCAGAAGATATTCATGTATATTCGATTGATGAGGTTTTTATTGATTTGACAGGATACTTGACAAATTATCAGATGGGGACAAAAGAATTAATTTCCAAAGTGATACAGGATGTATTAAAAGAAACAGGGATCACAGCTACTGCAGGGATTGGTACGAATCTATATCTTGCAAAGATTGCAATGGACATTATGGCAAAGCATGTGCCAGCAGATGAGTATGGGGTGAGAATTGCTTATCTTGATGAGATAACATATCGAAAGAAATTATGGGAACATCAGCCGATTACAGATTTCTGGAGGGTAGGGAAAGGCTATGCCAAAAAGCTTGCTGCATATCAGATTTACACGATGGGAGACGTTGCCAGATGCTCTGTTGGAAAAGAAAAGGAATATCATAATGAGGAATTACTTTATAAACTATTTGGGATTAATGCTGAGTTATTGATTGACCATGCCTGGGGATATGAACCTTGCACGATTGCAGATATAAAAGTATATAAACCAGAAGCAAAAAGTATCGGTTCCGGACAGGTATTATCTTCTGCTTATTCGTTAGAAAAAGCAAAGATTGTAGTTTTAGAAATGGCGGAACAGATTGCATTTGATCTTTTTGAACAGAAGCTTGTTTCAAAGCAATTTGTCCTTACAATAGGTTATGATAGGGATAATCTACAAGGACAGGAATACAGTGGGGAGGTTGCAACAGACCGTTATGGAAGAAAAATCCCCAAACACGCACATGGTACGATTAATCTGGATATACCAACTTCTTCACTAAAAGAAATTACAACTGCTGTTTCTAGTCTTTACGACAGGATAATTGATAAGGAACTCCTTATCCGGCGGCTCACATTATCTGCTACTAAAGTTATGCCAAAAGAGGGACAGGTATATCAGCAGTTAGATCTGTTTACTGATTATGAAGCATTAAAGAAAGAACAGGAAAAGGAACGTAGATTACAAAAATCTATTCTTGATATTAAGAAAAAATACGGAAAAAATGCAGTTTTGCGAGGGTTAGGTTACGAAGAAGGTGCAACAACAAGAACAAGAAATGGACAGATAGGAGGGCATAAAGCATAATGGGAAAGTATGACGATATTATCAATCTTCCGCATCATGTATCAAAAAAACACCCCCAGATGCCTATTGCAGACAGGGCAGCTCAGTTTGCTCCATTTGCAGCTTTGACTGGATATGGAGAACAGATTAAAGAAACTGCTAGAACTACGGAAGAATTTCATCAGGTATCAGGACGAGAAAAAGAGGAGCTAGATCAGAAATTACAGATATTACTGCAAACCCAATATAAACATCCTCTGATTTCTACATATTATTTTACACCAGATGCCCGAAAACAAGGCGGGCATTATGAAAAGAAAACGGAATATGTGAAGCGAATAGATTCTGTAAAAGAATATCTGATTATGAAAGATGATACAATAATTCGATTTCATTATATAAAGCAATTACATGGAGAGATTTTTAGTAGATTGACATGAAAGAAGAAATAAGTGTCAGAATCATTTTAAAATTGAAAAAAATAGAGTTAAATGATAGAATTGTTGCATAATTAACTAGGAGGTATAAACACTAATGGGGTATACCGTGAAAAATCTTATAAACTCAAATAAATTTCCAGGTTTACAGTTGATTAGTGATAATTCTGGAATAAATAGAGAGATACGGGGAGTTCAGATTATTGCAATGCCGGATATGGAAAAATTTCTGGGGGGGGGGTGAACTCCTTCTGACATCGCTGATGGTTTATGAAAAGCTGGATGAGCGTATGATGCTAAGTCATTTGGAAGAATTAAATAAAAAACAGGTAAGCGGATTTGTTGTGAAAAGAATACAGAACACGGCACATCAAAATAAGCTGTTTGAAACTTTATTGCTTTTTTGCAATGAACATAGTATTCCGGTTTTAGAGATTCCACAGGATTTTAGCTATTGGTCGATTATTAAATATTTACTACTACAGATATTTAATATAGAAATAGCAAAAGCTGTCTACTCTAAAATGACACGCGATGAATTTAATCGCCTTTTTCCAGAAGAAACCAGTGAGTACAGATCATTAGAGAAGCTGTTTGACAGAACAGGAATGATACTTAGTAATCCAATAGCTTTGTATGATGAAGATTTCCACTACATGTATTCAAGCATATCAGGAGAAAGTGATTTTATAATCGCAGATGATTATGAAAAGTATGTTCCCAACATTATTTCAAGATATGAATATATGAGGCAGAAGAGAAAAAATGTTGAGTATATTAGAAAAATCAATATTTTAAATCAGTGCACGTATTATTTGGTGGTTTCAGAAGTGAATGAACCATTAAGAGAACTGGATTTTATAACATTAGATAGTTTAATGCCGCTTTTATTATATATTCTGACTCAAATTGTAACTGATAAAAATATGGAGAAAAAATATCATAGAGATTTGGAATACAGGTTGCTAAATGGATCCTTGTCTGAATCGGAGGAAGATGATGTTGCAAATTTGCTTAAACTTGGTGTAACTGAAGATTATAGGGTTATCACCTGTTATTTGAAACCTGAAAATTATAAAGATAATTTTACTGCTTTTCAAAGAAAAAAGATGGAGGATATAGAAAAAGCAATTTTAGATATAGTGCCGAAAGAGTGTGCTTATTGTAACATAAACCAAGTTATATGTATTCATAAAGAAAATAGGAAAGAAGGAAAACAGGATTTAAGAAAAAAACTGGAAGAGTTCCAGAGAATTATACAAGACCAATTGAAAGAAGAAAAAACGAAATACGAATTTCTGATTGGGGTAGGAAATAAAGTTAAGGGTTACCACAATCTGAAAGAATCTTTCGCAGACTCTAAAATTGCAATAGAATATATTGATGTCGTTAGAAAAATAGTAGGAGATATAAATAAAACAGTAGTGGATTGTTCGAAATTAGGTTTTTTTTATATTTTTGCAAATATTAAGGATAAAAAGAAACTAATAACATATATACCAGATACAGTGCATGAAATTCATCAGTATGATATTCAGAAAAATGGAGAACTGATTGATACGCTGGAATGCTATCTGAATCATAAACAGAGTATTCGAAAAACTTCTGAACTAATGGGCGTGCATGCCCGGACAGTTTCGTATCGTTTGCAAAAAATAGTAAAACTAACGGGGATGGACTTTGACAACATAGCTGAGATGTTAGCTGTCCGAAATGGAATTATTATATTAAAAATATTGGAATTGTTATAAAAGATAACGAATCACATGATTAGTGTGGTTCGTTTTTTTTATTTGCCTGTTAATCGAAAATGGAGCACTTTGAACAAAAAAAACTAAAAATTTTTTCGTTAGTTGTACATTATATTAACGATTTTAAAAGTGTATAATGTCGAAATTGATGAGAAAATTATTAGGAAAAAATATTGTAGCTATAAGTTCATGATATTTTTTTTGATACAAACTAAGACTTCGCAGGGTTTAGATTAGAGGTATACGGATGCAACTGAAAAATTCAACGGATTACGCACTTAGGATTGTGTGTTACTTAGCAGCACAGGAACGGATGGTGTCTACATCAGAATTGTCACAGAAGTTAAATATTTCTGCTAATTATATTCCTAAAATAGCAAAAAAACTGAAAAATGCAAAAATAATCACTGCCTGTGAAGGTACAAATGGTGGTTATATGTTAGCAAAACAACCTGAGAATATTTCTTTAATGGAAATTATATCGTGTGTTGAGGAAACAATAGCAATTAATCGATGCTTGGAAAAAGATCGTTTTTGTTCCAGAAATTTAGAAGATAGCTGTAAGATACATAAAGTATTGTTAAGCTTGCAGAACACATGTAGTAACAAATTAGAGAGTGTGAAGGTTTCAGATGTTATCCATCCTGGAAAAGATGAATATTTTGGTCGTTTTTATGTTGTACTCAAATTGAACTTAGAGAAAAAAAGTTATGAATGTATCTATTCACATATCCAAGATGTGTATGAAGAAGTGAGAAAAACAGAAAGTTATGAAGAGTTTATAAGCAGATATATAGAAAAATATGTGTATGTTTCTGATAAAAAAATAGTTCATGAATTCTTGGCGAGTGAAAGTCTGGAAGAAGGTCTGGTTGATGGATGTGTGGAAAAAGATCTTCCATACCGTAGAGTTACTGGAAAAGATAAGGATGCATATATTTGGATGGAAGCAAAAAAATTTGTAGATACAAACAAGAATACTGCAATTATCACATTACATAATGAAAAAATCGTCCAGAATGCAATTATAAAAATGGAACAGGAACTTATAAAGAAAGAGCAGGATATGGCGAAGCAGTATTGGGATATGATAGCCCTTTTAATCGCTGTGTTAAATCATAACCATTTAGTTGGAATAGAGTATCAGGATAATATCAGTTTTTATACAAAACAGGTATATATTCAGCTGCAGAAGAATTATCCAGAATATGGGATTACGGATGAAGAAATTGCATCAGTATCTCATTTAGCACCGATTCATGATATTGGAAAGATAAAAGTGCCTATTGAAATTTTAAATAAAAATGGAAAATTGACACGAGAAGAAATGAATGTGGTGAAACAACATCCATTAGTAGGTGCAGAGATGACTCAGAGATTCCCAGAGGGGATAACAACGGAAAAGCTGAACCAATATAGCTATGAAATATGCAGACATCACCATGAAAGATATGATGGATCTGGATACCCGGATGGTTTAAAAGGAAATGCGATTCCCATCTGCGCACAGGTTGTAGGAATTGTTGATGCTTATGATGCATTGATCAACAAGCGCCCATATAAGAGAAAATATGAACCTGAAGAAGCAATACAGATGATTTCAAAGGGTGAATGTGGAGCGTTTTCTAATCAGTTAGTGCAATGTTTTCAAGAAGCAGCAAAGCAGAAAACCTGGTTAAGCAAAGCAGAATGAAAGAAACAAATGAAGGTAAAAGATTAGAGGTATAGGTATGAAGGAAAAAAGAAGGATAGGGAAAAGAATTATCGCAGTAATGCTATGCGTGGCTATCTTATTTTCACAAGTGAATATTACGGATGCGGCAGATTTGAATCTATCGGATACCAACACTAATCAAGTGACACTTTCTGATGATGCAAACAGGAACAATGGCGAAGATAAGTCTACAACTGAATCCTCGGTTTCTGATGAAACAAAAAGCACCACAGAATCTGCTCCCCCGGTTTCCGATGAAATAAAAGATACCACCGAATCTGAATCGCCAGTTTCCGATGAAATAAAAGGAACCACCGAATCCAAACCCGCGGTTTCGGAGAAAATCAATAAAGATGCAAAGAATAATGAAGTGAAAAACTCCGATGAAAATATTAAAACAGAATCAACAGAGAATATAGATGCTTATTATAAAGACAATAAAATATGCATTTATAATTATGATCAATTAAAACAGATTGGTTCAGATGCCTATGTTTATACCGGTGATAAGGATGGAATGATTGGTTCTGGAGATGTAGTAAAGAGTGATGGTACAGAGCTGATATACAGTTCAGATGCCCAGTACATTTTAATGAATGATATTCAGATGAACTCTGAACAGGTCTGGACAGTGCCAGATTCCTTTACCGGAACTATTACAGGGTCGAAGATAGAAGAAAATGAAACCCCGACCTTGTATGATAAGGAAACAGATACCATTTACATTTATAATCCGTATCAGTTAATGGTACTTGCGCAGGAAGATTCCGAAAACGAACCGGTTATGTCATTAGATTATGATGCACCACAGTTTGGTATGGGGCAGATGATCTATCTGGATAGAGAAGATCAGGAGTATCTGACTTATAGTAAGTCTCATAATTATGTGTTATCGCAGAAGTTTAATTCAGATAAGCCGGAACTGGTTGCGGATCAGTTGAGTAAAGTAAGTGCAGAGGGAACAGAAGGTCGAGATTTCAAAGGACAAGTTGTTAAGACTATCGGAGATAAGACCTATATCTTAATCGGAAATGAGCAGCAGTTAAGGAAAATTGGTACGGATGAACAAGTAAATGGTGCGGTTTATCAGGCATATCTAGATGGTGTTGTATGGAGACGTGATACGGATTCAAACGGCAAACCGATCATGCTTTATAGTGGTGATGCTGATTTGACAAAAGACCAGAATGGAGTAGCAGATTTTACTTTTGGACAAATTAAAAAAGCTGATAGCAAATACAGTCAGCATAACGGGTTACTTACCAGAGGTAGGTGCGGAGTTGATCAAGTAACAGGTGAGATTAATCCAAAACTTAATATCGAAGATGCAACAAAACAGAAATATACTGCAAATGCAAATTATATTATTTTCCGAGATATAGATTTGAGCAGTGAAGAGTGGAAGCCTCTTACCTTTCAGGGAAAAATGATTGGTGCAAAGGCACAAGAAGGTGAGTCCCTTTGGGATTCAACATCCAGTCAAATCACAGCTAGTATGAAACCAGTACTTTCTAATGTAAGGGTTGTGCAATCAAGTAAACTCAATGTTGGAGAACAAATGGGTGTAGGTTTTTTCTCTACAATATCGAGTGAAGTAAGTGATAACGATATCGGTCTTAGTAAAGGATTAGTGCAAGTTTCAAATATTAAGTTTGAAAATATTACTGTTCAAACATCAACTTCTGAAACGTATTATCCGGAAACTCTTGTAAGTACCTTAACAAGTACTCTGGGTAAGTTGCTTGGTGGAGTCTTAAGTGGATTGACATTTATTTTAACGTTCGGTCAGGTAAAAATTGATCTTGGAAAAACATTAGGAGATGTTCTTGATGCGAGAAAGAAAGATCCGACAGCATTAGCAACTGGTGCGATTGCTGGGCGAGTAGAAGGGCAGGTAGAACTATCTAATCTTGAAGTGAACAGTGCTACTGTCGAAAATGTAAATAACAATACAGGTGGATTTGTTGGATATATCGTTGGTAAAACACAGTATGATGGGCTATCAAACGCACTTGGTGGACTTGTCAAATTACTTACAAATATATTGAATGTAATTCCAGGATTAGGCTTAGGTGACTTAATCACGATTCTGCTTGGAAATGCTATCCCTTTAGAAAAACTGATCCCGACAGGTTATATCAATGCCAAAATTATAAATTGTCATGTAAATGGATTAAGTATTTCTACAGCTGCTGATAAAGAGTATGCAGGTGGATTTATTGGACAACAGAAAGGAACAATTGTAGAAAATTGTTCCATTTCCAATAGTGATTATACGATTAACGGAAAGTCTTTTGCTGGGGGATTCGTTGGAATAGCTCGTGATGATGAGATAGAAGGTACACTTTCTGGTGCATTAGATATTGAAACAAAATTGCCGAAAATGAATCCAGAAAGTTTACTTTTGAATTGCTCACTAAATAATACTCGAATGATAGTATCAGGTGAAAGTTACGTGGGCGGATTTGCCGGCGGATTTGCCAATTCTACTGCGGTGAACTGTACAGTAGAAGCTGAAAATGAACTTACAGTGAAGGCTTCAGGAAGTCATGCTGGTGGATTTGCCGGCGTTGCAGCACTTGGTTGGGCAGCGGATATAGGAAAAGGAGATACAAAGGATAACTTATTAGGTGGTGTTGTAGATCTTGTTGTAAAGCTTTTAAGTAGTAATCCAGGTGCAACATCTTCATTACTTTCTTTAGCAGGTGTAAGTCCATCATATATTTTAGGGTGTACAGTAAAAGCACCTCTTAAAGTAAGTGGTGTTGATTATGTGGGTGGTATCGTTGGACGAGGTAATGGTTCTTCTATAGCACCATCCAGTGCAGAATATTTACAAAAAGTATCTTACTGGAGAAATAACATTTACGAAACAGGAGCAATTGCAACCCAAAATGTTGTTCTAAATGGCGATATCAATATTTCAGGGCGAGATTATGTAGGTGGGATTGCAGGATCTTTAGGTACAGCTAGTGTAGCGGGGCTTCTTAACACAACGCTTGGTGTGGCATCGTATCTTGCATTTACCGTGGATAACGTTTCAGTACAGGGCAACGAGAGCTTCTCAGTTAAAGGTCGAGAACGAGTTGGTGCCGGACTTGGTGATGCGATTGGCGGAAGCATAAAAAATGTAACCCTTAACAATGTAGTATCTGTTAACGGGGATAATCTAGTTGGTGGATTTATCGGATTGTCAGGACCGGGTGATCTGGCAGGAACAGATGGTGGATTAACGGTCAATCTCCTTGGTCTTAATCATCTTTTGAAACTTAGTAATCTCTTATCTTTAGGGCAAGCAGTAGAAGTTAAGATTCAAAATGTTCAAGTTAATGGTGTAGAAAAAGGATTTAAAGTAAAAGCTACAGGTGTACGTGAAGAAAATTCTGTACGAGATTATACAGCTTCCGGTTTTATTGCTAGAAGTAATTGTACAAAGGTAGAAAATGCCCACGTAACAAAGTTGAAATCTGTAGAGGCTGCAGATGCAGGTGGTTATGCAGCAGGGTTTGTTGCAATTTCCAAAACAGGAGGACTTGCTGAAGTTGGAGACGATACGGAAGTTAAATCCTTGATTGAAGCAAACGGATTACTTAATGCAATCAGTTATTTAATTCCTCGTTATACAAACTGTACAGTAAGTTATGTAGATGGTGGAAGTGTAACGGCTGATGTTGCAGGTGGCTTTACAGCAGATTTTCAAAGCGGTGTAGTTGATAATTCTGCGCGGGGAGCGGATGATTATTATGCTGTATATAATCTTGCAGCCGTTAACGGACAGTCTTATGCAGGAGGTTTCGGAGGAAATGTTTACTCCGGTGCATTAGCAGATGCTGGAAAAGGAATTAGTATTCTTGGAAAACTCAATGGGCTGAATATTAATGTCGGTGATCTGCTTAATCTGATCAATTCCTACATTCCATATGTACAGTATGCAGGAGTTAAGTCAGACAACGGATTTACAGTCACTGCGAACAAGATGAAATCAGAGGACAGCCATTCTGGAAGTGCCGGAGGATTTATCGGATATGGAAGTGGTGTTCAGGTAAGCTACTGTGATGTTACGAGTCTGAAACATACAAGTGTAACAGAACCAAAGAATGGTTTGGAAGATACAGACGGCTCAACCTATTTTAATGATGAGCAAAGCAAGTATGCAGTAACCGGTGCCAGATATGCAGGTGGATATATCGGATATATGGATATTGGGTCAGCAGCTTCTGTTGGAAAAGGCTTGAGTGTACTTGGTACATCGATAGGAATCGAGAATGTGCTGGATGCATTGAATGTGGTCGTTTCTACAATTGAGCATTCCAATGTTACAGGAAATGTTGGAGGATTTGCAGTAAAGGCTTCTTGGAAAAATACTGCATCCGATGCGTCAGAAAATGATGTTCTTGGAGATGCAGGAGGATTTGCCGGAAAGATTTCTGGTGGACACATTCAGGACTCCAACGCAAATAACTTTTCTTATATCATTGGTCAGATTACAGCCGGTGGTTATGTGGGAGACTTGCAGCCAGGAAATGTGGCAAATGTTCTTGGAGATGCAACTATTTTAGGCGGACTTGTTGATGCAAAAAGTGCATTAGCATCTGTTGCTGAGGATTTTGTACCAACGATCAGAAACAGTTCCGCAACATGTATTCCTTGCGGTGGTGCAGTTCGTGCAGATGCGATTTCCACAACACAGGTACAACGAGGTATGGCCGGAGGTTATGCAGGACATAACGAAGGCGGACATATTTGGGGAAATAATACAAAGAAATGGAAAGGTAAAAAATATACCGGACCAACAAGTACTTGTAAAGCAGTAAGAATCCGTTCAGTATATGGAAAAGAAATTGCAGGTGGTTTCACAGGACTTATGGAGTCAGCTGATACGGCAAGTACCGGGAACCTGTCCTTGTTGTGGGGACTGGTAAAAGTAGATAACATCCTGGGAGCACTCAGTGTTGTCTATCCGACAGAAGAAAATACGGCAGTTTACGGGCCACTTGCCCTGATGGATTATAAAAACTGGAACGATTGGGTGGAATTCGTTGGTAAATACAAAGGTTATGGAAGTGATCTTGCTGAGCATGGAACAGTAAATAATCAGACAGAACTTGATGCGATTATTGGTAAATATGCTTACGGATACAATGTCGTTGCAGGAAGAGTAAACTACCGGGATGAGATAAAACTGGCAAATGGCGGAGCAGCCGGTGGCTATGTTGGATCGATGCAGACTGGAACCATTACAAATGGACAGGCTTATCAGGCGAAGACAATCAAAGGAATCCGATGTGCCGGAGGTTTTGCAGGAGAAATGATAAACGGCGGAGCAGCAAAGCTTGGAGGAGTTGATATCCTTGGTCTTAATCTGCAATTAGGACAAATGATACAGGTGCTTAATGTCTTTGTGCCAGTAATCAAGAAATCTTCGGTAGAGGGTTATCAGAGTGGACTTAGAGTTCAGTCAAATGGTACTTCTAAAAATGAGGCTTGCGGTTATGCCGGAGGTTATGTCGGAAAACTGATTGGAGGACAGATCTGGGGCGAAAAAGATGCACGCTGCAAGGTTACAAAGCTAAGACGAGTTGACGGAAGGAGCTATGTCGGTGGATTTGTCGGAAGCTCAAGACCAGGAAGTGTGGCAACACTGAATCCTACTGCAGGAGAAGGATTACTCAGCCAGCTTCTAAATAAACTGCTAAGCAAACCTGCAGACTTAATAAAAGTATTGAATGCGACAGTAGCAACAATCCGTTATGCAGATGTTATTTCCTGGGATGACTGGGGATTCATCGTAAACGGTGCTTATGCAACGGGAGCAGAGAATACTTCTTATGCAAAAACTGCTGGAGGTTTTGCAGGAATGTTGGAAGGAACAGTACTTGGTGAGAAGGATACGAAAGAGGCAGGAATTTCTGCTCAGAATATCCGTTCTGTAATCGCAGGTGAATATGCCGGAGGCTGCTTTGGAGTTGCGGACGTAGCCGGAGTTGCCAATATCAGTGCAGGAAATGAAACCTCGCTACTTGATAAATTATTAAAGCTTGGAAGAACCGATGTGCTGGATGCGTTTAGAAGCTATGTATATTACGGAACTGTAAGCGGAAGTAAGGATGCGGGACTTAGTGTCAGTGCAAATGAAGCAAAGAAATCTGGTCAGAACAATCAAGTTACATATAGTGGAACAGCCGGCGGATTTGGTGGTTCCCTCTTAAATGGTTCTGTGAAAAACAGTACAGTAACACAATTAAGTAATGTAAGAGGCTTAAACAGCGTTGGAGGCTTTGTAGGTTATTCTGGCAAGAGTGGCGTTGTGAAAGCAGACAAAATTGATGTTCTTGGAGATAATACTGGACAGCTCCTTGGTGGGGCACTTGGTGTTATGGACATATTTGGTTCGCACATTGATGAGTGTACAGTTACAGGAACCGATGACGGTTACACAGTGCAGAGTGCAAATGGTGAAGAACAGATCGCCGGAGGATTTATCGGATATGCAAACCTTGCAAGGATGTCGAAGTGTACAGCAGGCGATGCGACGAACCAGAAAGTTGGACTAAAACAGGTAGCATCGGGAGGAACAGCTGGCGGATTTGCCGGACGAACAAGCTTTGCATATCTTGCGGATTTGAAGCTGGATTCTGGACCAGTAAATGTTATATTCTCACTTGTTAATAAACTTATAAAGGCATTGTATCTGGATAAAATCCAGGACTCCAATCTTTTGAAGATTAATCTTGGAATTATTAAAGTGGATGCACTGTATGATGGCAAACTGCTTCACGTAAATCTGCTTGGATTGGATATCTCTGTAGGACTTTCGAAGAAGTCAACAGATAACAACCAGGAGACAGATCTTGCAATTATTACAATCGGAGATTCATCTATTAAGCTTCCATGTAATGAGAATGGATTATTAAATGATAATGATGCAAAATCCAATATCAGTGTGAGTCTGATCAAGGCGAATCGAACAAGAATTACAGATAGCAATGTTTACGGTGTGAGCTATGGATACGATGTCTATGCCGGTGGAGCCGGAAATAATAATGACGGTACTGCAAAAGACGGTCGAAGTGGTGGTTTTGTCGGATTCAATGACGAAGGGCTTTTAAAGAACAACAACATGTATTACTGTGATGTGGTTCGTGGAACAAAAGATCTTGTCGGACCATTTAGCGGAAAAAGTGAACTGGATACGGTATATGATTTTAATAGCCAGGAAAAGGTGGAAGGCGAAAAGAACAATTACCGGATTTATAGAAAATTGGATCAATCTTTAGATCAAATTAAAAAGAATAACAGTATCTTGAACAGCAGTCATGAAAAGGATGATACAAGCGAATGGGATATTTATACAATTGGACATATGAATCCGGTAAAGACCTTTGAGACTTTAAAGGATGCTGTTCTGGCAAGTAAGAGTGACTCAGTGAAAGTAGAACTTAATGCTTATGAATCACCGGCAAAAGCAGTATTGATGTTAGATATCAAGACAACATTGAATACAGGAGAAAGTGATACACCGGAACCATCCGAGTCACAGGATCCATGTGATGAGCACATCAAGCTTACAATCAATAAAGTCTGGAAGGATTTCAACAATCTGGATAAAAAACGTCCGGATAATATTACAGTAACAATCTCCCGTACATGGACAGATGCAGCAGGAAAAGAACAGACAGAAACTGTTCCAGGATATGGGGACTATATTATAAGTGGTTCTAGTGATAAATCTACCTGGCAGAAAGTAATCAAAGGACTTCCAGCATATACGACGGATGAAAATAAAAACATTCACTATTACACATATTCCGTTACAGAAACGGAAATAAACAGATATACAACTACAATAAAAAGCTCTGATGATGGATTTACCTTCACGATTGTCAACAAGAATTTTGCCCTGCTTCCGGATACCGGTGGCAAAGGCATTATGATGTTTATCATAGCAGGTGGCCTGTTGTTAGCGTTCCTGCTTTATACCGGACGTAGAAGGAAACGGAAACAGACGATGTAGGAAGGGGGGGAGAAAAGTCATGAGAGAGGTATGGCTGCGTAGGGATCTTCCACCGTAAAAGCTGAAAGAATCCCCAGAGAACCAATAAAAAATCAAAAGAAAGTGAGAAAAGGAACATGAAGAAATTAGTATCAAGATTAATGGCAGTTCTGATGGCAATGACCATGATACTGACCATGAGCATGACTGCATTTGCAGCAGAAGCTTCAAAAGGAACCCTGACAGTCAACAATACAGTGGCAGGAAAGACTCTGGATCTGTATCAGATTTTTACAGCAACAAAAAACGGCAATAATGTAGCATATACACTGAACAGTGCATATGAAGGATTCTTCCAGAGCAAAATTACTGATGCTTCTACATTAAAAGGTGAAGCATTAAGTGAAAAAGCTTATGAATATGTTAAAGATCAGGTCGGAACAGATGGAAGTAATGGCGCAGCGTTTGCAAAAGATATCATGGGATGGATTCTTAGTGCATCAGGTGAAACCAAAACAGCTGTAGAATCTACTCATAGTACTACAACTACAGCAGACACAAAGACAGTAATTGAAAATCTGATATATGGATACTATGTAGTGTATCCATTAGGTGCAACAGATACATCTACAGCACCTGGAAATGAGACAGTAAAATCCGTAGCATCTTTAGTCAACGTTACAGGTGATGCTTCAATTAACATGAAGAGCAATTACCCGACAGTAGACAAGAAAATCATTCCGGCACAGAGTGGAAGCGGAATTAAAGTGGATGCTATTGTGGATGGCTCATGGGAAGGCACCCATGATATGGTGTTGGATGACGAGAATGATTCTGAGGACACCATCGCACCACGTGGCGCAGCAGATGGAAAGAAAGCCGAAGATTTTGGGATTGGCGATACCGTCACTTACCAGCTGACTTCTAAAGTGCCGGATATGACAGGATATAATTCTTATACTTTTAAATTTAGCGATACTTTGTCCAAAGGACTGGACTTAAAAGAAGTACTGTCTGTAAAAGTTGGAAATACAACACTTAAAGCAGGAAAAACAGGAACAAATACATACGCACTTACATATGACAAAACTAGCCGTATTTTAACAGTTACTTTAAATGATTTCTATAATTCATATAAAAATCATACAGGCGAGACAATCACAGTTGTTTATACGGCAACCTTAAACAAAGATGCTGTTATCGGTATGAATCCAAATACCAACAAGGCGGTCGTTGAATACAGCAATAACCCGTCAACAGATAAAACAGGTACATCTGAGCCAAGTACTGTAGATGCACATACTTTTGATTTCACAATCTATAAATATTATTTAAAAGACCAGAA
>ENA-USUG01003682-USUG01003682.1-human-gut-metagenome-genome-assembly--contig:-NODE-3682-length-20400-cov-15.806082_pt1 | contig 20400 bp, 10 predicted proteins | sample MGYA00250059_ERZ773394 | MGnify/ENA primary metagenome ERZ773394 (study PRJEB29103, sample SAMN06111957) | human gut metagenome | biome: human gut; feature: ankylosing spondylitis patient; material... | reverse complement strand
CGGGGATTGATGCCGGATTGAAAGAAGTAAAACTATCGCAGGAAGGCAAATTAAAAATGAAAACCGCAAAAGAACTACTCGATGAATTATGAAGAAGAATTACTCCGTAAAAACGGTTTAAAATAATCATGATTTCATTCTAAAAGATCATCCCGTTTTCCCTACAAACCAAAAAGTAATCTTTTCCCCATTTTTATAACAATCTAATTATCAAACTATACTAAAATATTTTTATTTTTTCTTCAAAAAAATCACTTTTTGTCTCCATCCAAATCGTGATGAAGGTGTTTCATATATGAAATTAAGTCTAAAATATGGGAACACAAATTGAAGAAACGATAAAACGAGCGATCCAGATCGGGAACTACCTCACGGGAAAAGGCGACGGGAAGGAAAGTCCGGTTTCATTGTCCGAAAAAGGTGAAGAGCCAAGCGATGAGAAAATCGTGCGGGAAGTTTTATCAAAGCAAAATGTGGAAAACTGTTTGGAACAATACCAGCGTCTGAATGCCGGATTAGAACAGGACTGGAAAAAATGGCAAGCAACCCGAAAGCGTCATGTCCGGGTGATTCGCTACCGGGTAATAAGTGTTGCTGCCACGATAGCCCTATTGCTAGCTATCGGATTTTACTGGTTTTATTCCGGAAAGACTTCCACGCTTCCTGTCCGCGCGGCTCAAATTCAAGCCGGAAGTTTCAAGGCAACGCTGTACACCGGTGACAACAAGGTGATCGAGATCAAGGAAAACATGCAAGCCGTGTTATCACAAGACTCCTCCGCGGTGGTAAATCACAATGAATTAAAACATACCGAAACTACCGGGATGCCGATAACCAACACGCTTGTCATTCCCAAAGGCGGAGAATTTGCCATCGTACTGGCTGATGGAACTAAAATCTGGCTGAACGCGGATACCCGTTTAAAATACCCGACTTTTTTCTCCGGCGATACGCGGGAGGTCGAGCTGGAAGGAGAAGCCTATTTCGAGGTACAACACGACGAGAAGATGCCTTTCATCGTGAAAACTTCCAAATCGGATATCCGGGTCTACGGAACCTCCTTTAACGTGAAAGCTTACCCGGACGATTCATACCAAAAAACGACGCTTGAAGAAGGCTCGATCGGGTTACGGGTAAACGACCAAGAGTTCAAGTTGGTTCCCAATCAACAAGCCGTGTTGAACACCGCGAACGAAGTAAACATTATAAAAATAAACGCCCGCCAACAAAGCGTGTGGCGTCACGGACGATTTCTTTTCGACAATGAAAACCTGGAAGATATCATGGCCCAACTGGCTCGCTGGTATGATGTAAATATTTTCTTCACAGGAGCGAAAGTCAAGAACTTGCATTTCAGTGGCGAAATAGACCGCTACGAAGATATCGAGAGAGTGTTGCACATGATTGAATTAACAACAAATATATCCTTCACTATCAACGGAAAAACAATAACGATCACGCTGGAATAAAATTTTAAAACATACAAAATAGCCGGAGAAGACTTCGACCCCTACTCCGGCTGAACTCAATCAAAGTTGAATTACTAAATGACAAAGTTATGAAAAAAAGCAGAAAACACTTGTCACTTAACAGGAAAAGTGTTGTCAAAAGTTACAGAATCACGAAACTAGCATTTATCATGATCATGGGATTCACCCTAGCCTCATTCGCGGAAGGAAGGGCCCAAACGGAAAGGATTAATTTCAAAGCTGACCGGATTCCGGCAGAGATGGTGATCCGGCAATTAAAAGAACTCACCCATTACCGGTTTCTTTACAATCACGAAGAAATCCGTCAATTACCGGCAAAGCAGATTGAATTGAAGGATGCCACGATCGAAGAAGTACTGCAAGTCTTTTTAGCCGGATCGAAACTATCCTACATGATTGAAGATGACGTGATTATCATCTCTCCCAAATTAAAAAGCCAAACATCACAACAAGTGAAAGCGATTCGAATCACGGGTAAAGTGCGGGACGAGCAAAAACAAAACCTGCCCGGGGTGACCATCCAGGTAAAAGGCACGGAATTCGGTGCCGCCACGGACGCAAATGGCGCCTACCATCTTTCCATCCCGAATAATATCGGTCAAAAGTTCACACTCGTATTCTCGTTCGTCGGCATGCAGACACAGGAAGTTGCCTACGCGGGTAAAGATACGATTGACGTGGTTTTGCGGGAGAACGTGAAAGCGGTTGACGAGGTGGTTGTCGTGGGGTATGGAACCACCAAACAGAAAGACTTTACCGGATCAGTTTCATCCGTGAAAACAAGGGAAATCAGGGATGTACCGTTCATCAGCGTGGACGACGCGTTGGCCGGCAAAGCTTCCGGGGTATCCGTGGTGAAAGCGGACGGTTCTCCCGGTGGTGCCGTTCGTATCCGCATCCGCGGTGGAGCTTCGTTGTTGGGAACGAATGATCCGCTGTACGTGATTGACGGTATACCGACCGTGGTTTCAGATAACTATATCAACGGGCAATCGGATATTACCAATCCGCTGGAAGCAGCCAACTACGGGGAGGATTTCAACAACAGCGTGGAAGGTGCATTCGCACGGGGATTGAATAACTTATCCGGCTTGAACATTGCCGATATCGAGAGTATCGATATATTAAAAGATGCCTCGGCAACTGCCATCTACGGGTCGAAAGCAGCTAACGGGGTCGTGATTATTACCACTAAAAAAGGCCGGAAAGACAGTAAGCCTCAAGTGAGTTTAAATTACTACATCGGCTTCACCAACCCGATAAAAGAAAAAGTTCTGAATGCCGAGCAATATAAATCAGCTTTAAAAGATGCCGCCCAAAGATTCCTTACCGCACGGAAAGAGGCAGGTAAAGAAATGAGCGGTAGCCAGGTAGAAAAGGCACAACGCATCGTGGATGACCCCAACTTTTTCGGGGACGCCGATACGGATTGGCTGGACTTGGTTTTGCGCACGGGGACATCCCAGAATGTAGACGTTTCAGTCTCCGGAGGAGGGGTAAATTCACGCTATTATACTTCTCTCTCGTACACGGGACAAGACGGAACCTTGATAGGAACCGACTTTATGAGGATTTCCGGGAAAATCAGCCTGGATAGCGATATCTCCAATTATTTCAGGGTGTACACGAACTTGAATTTCGGATACACGAAAAACAACATCACGAACGGGATATACGGACAGGCGTTAACCGCTCCCCCGACCATCTCTCCCTATAACGAAGACGGGACATACGCTGCCCTAGGAGACTTGAACAACGACTACCGGGGTTATCAAAACCCATTGGCCGTGGCAGCCGGAACGAACCGGGCGAAAACCTATTCTTTCATGGGGTCGGTAGCGGGAGAGGTCACGTTCTTAAAGGATTTTAAATTCAAAAGCACGGTATCGATCAACTACAACACCTATAATCAATTAAATTACGTGCCGAGTTTCGTTGAAGTCGGGGGATTCTACGGTCGGGAAGATTCCGAAGGAGGTATGGGCACGCAGGCGCAATCGACAACCACGGATGTTTTCTTTGAAAACACGCTGACTTATAATAAAGAGTTCAATGATGATCACCGCCTGAACGTGCTGGCCGGAACTTCATGGGAAGACCATAGAAAAGATTTCTTCTCTGCCAGCGGGCGCGGGTACCCGGATGACGACTACTTGAACAATTTAAGCTCGGCCGCCACGGCAAGTAAAGTACGAGGTTCAAACCCGGAAAGCCGCACTTCATTGTTATCCTTCTACCTCAGGGCCAATTACGTGTGGAAGGACCGCTACCTGTTTACCTTCACGGGACGTGCCGATGCCTCCTCGAAGTTCGCACCGGAAAATCAATACGGTTTCTTCCCTTCCGGAGCTGTCGCCTGGCGTATTTCCGAAGAGAACTTTCTGAACATGGCAGAATGGATTGACGAAATCAAGATTCGAGCAAGTATGGGTAAAACCGGAACGCAAAGTATCGGCGATCACATGTGGCGCACGCTTTACAGTCCGGTATCTTACGGGGACAAAAATGCTTTAATTCCCACCCAGCTTGGAAACGAAAAGATCAAATGGGAATCCACGGTACAAAAAGATCTTGGATTAGATTTCTCTTTTATGCGCGGACGTTTGGGTGGAACTTTCGGTTATTATCACAAGGTAACAGATGGCACCCTGCTAAATATGACTCCAGCTCCTAGTAGTTCATATTCGACCGTTGTTTTTAACATTGCCAAAATACGGAATCAAGGATTAGAGTTCGACATTCACGGGGATTTCATTCGTAAAAAAGGGTTCCGTTGGACGGGAAGCCTGAACATTTCCCGTAATGTATCCAAAGTACTGGATGTAAACGGGGGACCGTTCTCCGATCCCAATAACCGGGATGCGTTAAACCTAGGCACTAGCATCGTAAAAGAAGGTGAACCTTTGGGATTGCTTTACGGAAGGGTTGCCACGGGTATTATAAAAACACAAGCACAATTAGATGCTGCAAGAAAAGCATTCCCCTATTGGACAAGTTTTGACCCCTATTTAAACCTAGGAGACATCGCTTACGAATACGAAGATGGTTTCTGGAAACAAGACATCATCGGCCAAGCTACTCCGGATTTCTTCGGAGGATACACGAATACGATCACATGGAAAGGATTCACTCTGACAGCCTTGTTCACATTCTCGTACGGGAACGATTTAATTTATCAAAAAGACGTGAGCGATTCCGGTATGTCAAGTTTGGCCAACCGAAGTACACGGGTGTTAAATCATTACAGTGAAACGAACACTTCTTCTAATTTACCAAGGAGTATGTGGGGAACTACCTATATGCTAAGTAGTTTAAATGTTTACGACGCTTCTTATCTGAAATTAAAAACCCTTTCGTTAAGTTACAACCTACCGGAAAGCCTCTGCAAGAAAATTAGGATCAAATCTGCTTCCGTGTACGGGACGGCCACCAATGTCTTTACAATCACGTCCTACCCGGGTCCGGATCCGGAAGTCAGCGATGACCCGACCAGCGTTATCGGTGGAGGACGGGATGTCAGCACGTATCCCACGGTGAAATCATACACTTTTGGAATAAGAATTAACTTCTAATCCTAAAAATAGAATTATGAAACAAGCTATTATCTATATATTGTCTTTTCTGGGCATCATTTCACAAATGAGTTGCGACGACCAGTTGAATGCCCTACCGACACAATCAAAAGTTGTCGGGAACGTGATTGTGGATCAAAAAAGTGCGGAAGTAGCGTTGAATGGCGTGTACTACCGTTTTGCACAAGGAGGGGATGATCGGAATACACCCAGTATATTATGGGGTTATGCCCAAGAAATAACTCCTGCCTATCTTTCAGGTTATATCACCCGGACGTATGGAGGTTCTTATGATGAAAATGCAGAAGTATCGTCAGCAGATTATGGTGTTAGTGGTATGTGGAGCTATCATTATACTTTAATTAATGCAGCAAACGGGGTAATCACTCAAATGGAACCCCTTCCCGCCAGTATGTTTACTAACGAACGGAAAGCAGAAATTATCGCCGAAGCTAAATTAATGCGGGCTTTCGGGCATTATAATCTACTTCGGTATTTCACGCAGTTTTATGACACGAAAAGCGAGTTCGGTGCACTATTACGGGATGAATTTATCACTCCCGACAATATCGCCAAGCAAAGAAGCAACGTGGCTGCAACTTATGCATTGATCTTGGAGGATTTGGAAGAAGCCATCAAGAACACCCCGCTGGAAAACAAAAACATCTATGGAAACCGTTGGATCGCAAAAGCATTAAAATCCAGAGTGTTAATCATGCGGGGAGAAACGACTGATTACGAAGAGGTGATCTCGCTAACGAGCGATATCATCGAGCATGGCCCCTATGAACTGGAAGAACACGTACGGGATATTTTTCAAGAAAAAGGTTTGACAAGCAAAGAAGTCATGTTGGGAATTCAACCTTTGGCTAATCAAGTCAAACGCCACGATACTTATTTGTACAACAACAGCACCGAATACAAGGCCACCCCTTTATTCTTGGAATTATTAAAAGATGACCCGCGGGAAGAGTGGATCATCGGCAAGTTGAACGACAAGGACACTATTTATGCCATTACAAAATATGTCGGGGATAAGATCGAGGAGTGTTACGCCATGCGTTTGACCGAAATGTATTTGCTAAAAGCCGAAGCCATGGTTCGCGGAGGAAAAGATATCGACGAGGCAAAAGAGCTTTTGAAAACCATCATGGAACATGCGGGGATAACAGATTTCACGAAACTTGATGCTATTACAGACCGGGATGAACTACTATTCGAGATTTACAAAGAAACGGTAAAGAATCTCATGTTCGAAGATGGTATCGAGTGGAGTGCGCTGATCCGTTTCCCGATAGAAACCATTTTGAAAGTGAAACCTGCCATACGAGAGAAAAATTACATCATACTCCCCATCCCTGCAGATGAATTTGAAAAAAATCCTACAGTTGGGGATCAAAATCCGGGATACAGTAAGATTTAATCAAACTTAGAATAAACGAATTTTTTATCAAAAGATAAATCAAGGAATAAGGATAACGGCTAAGTAACAGTGACGATAAACAGTCATGATTATTTAGTTGTTATCCACCTACTCTAAAATAATAAATATCTAATTATGAGAAAATTAATGATCCTAATTATTATAACTGCATTCTTTACAGCTTGCGATAAAGATGACGATCCGATCGTATTTCCTAAAAGTGATGCAGAATTAATAGCTGATGAAATTTTAAATTACAAGACAAATAAAGCTACTATTTATAGAGCACCATCATCCAGTTATTTTTTTAAAGACATTATTTTTGAGATAGAAGTCCCTTTTTTAATTGTAAAAGATAATGGAGGAGATACTCATTACTTTCATTTAAATGATCTTTCTTACATGTATTATTGTACAGAAAAAAAAAGTTTCACATTCTACTTTGAATAATTAAAACAACATGGTATGAAAAATTGGTTTCTATTCCTCTGTCTATATATCTTTTTCTCATGCGATTTTCATGAGAATCTTATAGTAAGTGAAAACAGCATGGACTCAAATTTGTGCTCTCGTTCCATAACCCCAATAACTTCTCCTGTATTTAAATGGTGGGATACAACAAATATTTCTCTATTGGGAATAAATACTCCAGTAACATTGCCTTGGTATAATGGAGCAAGTACTCAAATTCCTTCTTATATGCTACATGACTATAGACCAGAAGATGGTTGGGAAATGGTATACAATTATTGTATAAATATTTCACCGGGAGAAATAGGTAAAAATTATATCATCTTCTATAATAAATTTACTGGTATATTAAGAACCTTCTATTACAACAATTATGATGTAACAATAGCAAGTACAACTTTTTGGAAAGTAACATTAAACAGTTCTACATCTCTGTTTAATGGCATCGGCTCTAATAGTCTGATAATCTCTAAACGTTTCAACAATCCAAGTGTCTATGTGACAAATCTAACTGTTGTTCCATCTAAATCTGTAGCAAGAGGATGGAATTGTTTCGATGTCGAATTAGCTTATGATGATCAAATAAAGAATACAAATTCTCAGTTTAGAATTAGCGCATACAACAAAACCAATGGCAATATTGATTTACATGGTGCTATTAATTTAGAATCAGACGGCACAATTGTAACTCAATTAGGCTCACAATATCCAAACTGGGTGAATAACGCATCTAAAGCTGTGGGAAATGGTGCGAAAAATTTCGTTGAAAAAAAATTAGAAAAAAGTTCATTAGGAAAAACAGTGACCAATATTATAAACGGTGGTGTTTCTTCCCTCGTATCAAGTGGAGCAAAGTGGTTCTTAGGTTCCCTTGTCGGTAAACAAGACAATACCTATAGTAGTAGTGTTCAAATAACAACGCTAGGTAATGTTACTTTAAGTGGAAATATAGAATCATTAAATACTCCCAACATTTTACCTTTAGCCAATAACCCCTTACCTGGTTGTGTAAAAAATTCAAATGATTCATTTTTGCCATCTTACGATAAACCTCTTGGTGTATGGGGCGTTGAAAAATTACCTAAAATTCACGTATACCCCAAAACCTTATGGGGATTATCGAACAATACACCACACTCGCAATACAATAAATATGAACTCTATAATTTTCATCAGGAAGAATTATACTATTTCTATCCTGACTCACTAAAAATTAAAATAAATCCAACTGTTTTAGAGTTAATTGAACATTACGATACAGAAATTCGATGCATCTTTGAGGAAAAAAATAAAAAACCTCAATACTATAATCCTTTTTGTTTAAATGATTTTTCCCAAAACGAGAATTGGTGTTACGGAATGAAAGGAAGCGATGAACAGTTTTATACCGATACTTCTATTATGGTTTTTGATGGTTCTTTACACTTAAGGGGAAAAGTCGAAAATATAAGAGGATTCGTTTCTTGTGGCACAGAAGGCTGGGGAGGATTAACAGAACGACAGTTTTATGATTTATACGATGGCATATTAGGACATCCCCCCGTGATTCCGGGCATTCCCGTTTTTACAGGAACCCCTGGTATGGGATCTGGTAAATTTTACTATAAAGTGACTATCACTCTTTATCCCAAATCTCCTTATGACACCACCCCTATTGTTTTGATGCGTACTTTTTTACCGGAATATGATTACGGGAATGATATTCATTGTCAATTAACAGGTTGGATGACAAGAAGAGATCATTTTAGATACTAATACCTTCATTATATTACTTAAAATTTTATGGCACAAAATATAGTGTTTTTCATGTAAAAAAGGAGGCGCATTCCCCTGTCAATGTGTCTACTTCCTATGTTTTAGGTGTCTACTTCGTAGGAAGTAGACACCCATTTTAACGATTTATTCCCTTTTATTATGCGTTTTTCTGGTATTTATTGAAAAATGGTTAATCCTGTTTTTCATCATCTGGGGCTGCATTTGCAACTTGTTCTTCTCGCCATTCGGTAGGCGTACAACCTTCCTTTGACTTGAATATCCTGTACAGATAGGTACGGGCAGAGAAGCCACACTCGGCAGAAATAATGTCATTACTATAGTCTGGAAATTCAAACATCATCTTCTTTGCCGCATTGAAACGTATATCACCAAGCCATATTCTGAATGTAGTTTTCAGATACTGGTCGAAGAATACAGATAACTCATCCTTGGAGATACAAAGTGTGCGAGAAAGCGTCAACATGTTTACATTACAATCCTTATAGCCCAAATCCATACACCATTGGTCAAGACTGTTTTGGATAAAGTTTCTGCGCTCCTCAGACAATTGATGTAAAGTTTTTTTCTCTCTGCTTCGTTGATTTTCCTCTTCTTTATCCAATAGCTCTTCTGTTGGAATATAACTGCTGCCGAGAGCGATAAACGTAAGGTTGAAGAACAGCAAGGCAAGCAATACGGCTGGACCTACTATATATAATAAGGTAGTAGAAAAGATGGCAACTGGCATAGCGAGAACTGCGAGCCATAGAATGATTACACTTGCACGCGAATATTTCACGTAAGGCAACAAATCAGTTGCCGCCATTGTCTCCAACATATTTTTACGCCTAATCATCTCCTGAATAATCATGTATATGCAATAGAAAACACTTACGCAAAACAGAGTCAGCATCAGATAAAGCCCTCCTCTGATATACAGGCTATGATGGAGATTGATACCCACGCAAAAGACCACAATGATGGCAGCATAAATACCACTGCACATCAGTATCATCTTTCTGAGGTTAGCACGGGTGGTTTCTATGTTGTAGATTCCTATGGAGATAAGCGAGAAGCAGGGGGTATAGAGGAGGATGTTGATGACCGCCCCCAGATTATCGTGCATAGCACGGAACCCGAAAGTCATCTGCAGCACATATTGTATCGCCAGTCCTATCAGGGCAGCAACGATCATCCATCGAGAACGCTCATACCGCTTGTTCTCCCATCTTACATGCAGATGAGAGAGTGCTACGATGAAGGCATTGATGAGCATGAATATAAAACATGCAAACTGAAGTAGAAATAATGAATCCATACGCTTCTTATCTTTTGTTTACTTTCTTGTATTTTTGATTACTTGCTGTAGGATTATCTGGATTAGTCATCTGCAAATATCCTGCTGCAACAAGGGAGGTGATGTATTTGGCTATATTTTTTGTATGATAGACAACACCGGCTCTTTCCAAAATTTCCCTACTTGTTCTTGGCACGCTACAGAAGTTTACTATATCCTTCTGTTTATTCGTCAATGGCACTCTTTTAGTGTCATGGTTAGTGTCATGGTAACTATGTATAGTGTCATGGTCTTCGGCAAAAGTGTCATGGTCGGTGGCTAAGTCAGTGTCAGAGTGTCTAAGTCCAGTGTCATGGTCTTCGACTTGGGTACTTTTTTCATGGACTTCGTTACCGACTTGGTTACTTTCTCCTCTCCAAACCGTGATGACAAATTCCTGTGCCTTGTTATTATTCATAAATGTGACATTGATGTCTTCATCCAGAGCACGAGTGATGCCGCTACCTACACCAGTGTATGGCAGCAAGTATATAGCATTGTTAAAAAGGAACATATTGCGAGGCATGGAAGTTCCTGCCTTGATATCCTCAATAGTAAGTCCATTAGGCAATGCACCAGGACTGTGAATCTCAACACGATTGTCGAAAATGAAAATGCGAACAGGGGCTTTCATGTTCAACGAGCGATGTACAAGGCTGTTTACTGTGAACTCAACCAAACTGGTATAAGGTATTTCCAACTTACCCATGCTGTTGAATTCATCTCCCACCTGCACATTATGCAGATTACGAGTGAAGAAATCCATGATAGTGTCATATTGATGAAGCAGATTCCCCTCCATATCTGCATCATTCACCTTGTCACGGAACACCTTGCTGCCAACACTGTTGCCAGCAAAACAGATACACTTGGCTGTCATCATTGGCATCCAGCGCTGGGTGTATTTGCCAAACAGAAGCATGGCAGCAACGGTCAGTGTGCCATCGGGACGGATAAATCGCAGATTGCGAAGTATCTTCTCACAGTCATGTCCCTTAGCTATGGCAGAGCAAATCATATCAAGTGATGCTTCATTAAAAGCGTCACCTGTCAAGCCTTTCTTCTCCAAAACTCTTTCAAAACGGTTGCCAAGAAACTGCTTGATGGTCGTTGCATCAAGGTCGTTGACAGTTGCATCCCTAACACCAGCCTCGTCTGGAGCAAAACTACCGCAGTCGGTCATCATTTCTGCAAGTTCAGCATTATCGAACACTTTACGCTTGTCGGCACCATTCTTCACCCATACGATTCCCTTATTATCATGATAAGGCTTATTGAGTCCTTCCTTCACAGTAGCAATAACCAAGTTGCCATCCTCGACCTCAACAGTATCTATCTTTATCAGAATGGATGGCACTACGTTTTCTGAAGCAATGTCACTCAACAAGTTGGTTGTTTCTTGTACCTCAGAATACGACAAGGCATTGGTTTCTCCGGTCTTATCCTTTATACCAACTACCAACTTGCCACCATGTGAATTACTGAACGCCACTAACTCGCAGGCAATATCATATTTGTCGAGAATGCGTTCCTTGAACTGCACCCCCGACACCTCGCCAGCCTTTATCTGTTTCAATATATCGTTCATCATTCTTTGATACATTCTTTGTTCAACAAATCGTTTACATCCACTTTCAGCAAATCAGAAATCCGTATTAAGGTTTCCAAGTCTGGTTGGCAAGTGTTGGTGCACCATTTGGAAATGGTTGCTTGGTCTTTACCCAACATTTCTGCCAACCACTTGTTTGAGCGCTTGGTTACTGCCAACATTATTTTCAATCTGTTTACATCTTTCTTTGCCATACTTTTATAGATATATAATTCGTATGCAAAAATACAATAATTATTCTAAATATCGCTGTGATATTTTCAAAAAGTTTATTTTAAAGGCTATTTATTGAAGATTTCGCCATTTTTAGATAAAAACAGGGGTATCTTATTATGATAAAAACATCAAGATACCCCTATATATAATAAGGTGTCATAACCGACAGACGGAGCGTGCTTGTTTTCCAACTATGCTTTGTTCTGTTTCTATATTCTTTGCTTCGTGTTTTTCAGCAGTATCTTGCTCCTGTGGTGGTGCCAATTCTAACTGTATTTTTCTATCCAACGCCGCCAGTTCCGCTTTCAGACCTTTCAGTTCTTCCTCTTTTTTCCAAGTCTTGCCAGCTATCTCTTCCAGTTGCGGTATTTCCTTTTCCAAAGCCTTGCATCTTGAATCATACTGCTCTATGTAGCTTGGTATCTTCTGTAAGGCATTCAGAAAGTTGTTTGCCGCTGCTATCGGGTCCGACTTGGCAATGTGACCGTAGTTGTACTGGTACTTGTAATTGCCCTCGACAAGAAAGCGGTTGTCAACAAATGGAAGACCATTCTCGAAACTTGTCTCGCTGACAATCTTGACAGGGAATCCGTAGATTTCTCCAATCCGCTTGTATTGTCCACCAGTTGTCTCTTTCTCTGCCAACATTTGCAGATGCTTTCCTATAACCTCTAAGTTCGTGGACTCCACACCATCAAGAGTGATGAGGTTGAGGATGTTGCCGTCCTTGTCTTTCTTGGCTTTGCCCATAAACTTGCCGTAGTCCTCGGTCATTCCCTTGAGAGAGGCTTTGTTGTTGCCCAGCTCTGCCGTCTTTGACTGCAATTTTGTTTCCGAGTCACGCTTGCCCTTGTTAAACGATTTGCGCTCACCCTCCAGAGAAGCAACCTTCTTCTCCAACTTCGCCTTGTCAAGCAAGTCGGTATTTCCGGAGAGAATAGCCATATACTCTGAAAAATTCATGCCCGATTTCTCGTCCATCGCTCCCTCGTCAATGGTTCTCGCCCCCAAGGCTCCGCTTTTCAACTGTGAGATGAACGTCTGCTTGCAGTGCAGCAGATTGAACTTGTACGAGTCAAGCGACTTTTCCACCGCATAGATGATGACATCCACCTTATTGTCGGCATACAGTTTGGCAATCTCGTTGCCGGCACGCACACCTCGACCGTCACGCTGTGCCAAGTCTGACGGCCGCCACGGTGTATCCAAATGATGAATAGCAACACACCTTTTTTGTGCATTTACGCCTGTACCCAACATGGATGTGGAGCCGAACAATACTCGTACCGAACCCTCGTTCATGGCTGCTATCACCGCCTTTCTTGCCCTCTCGTTCTTGCATTCCTGAATGAAGCGAATCTCTGACGAGGGTATTCCGTAATCCTCTATCAGCTTACGCTTGATTTCTGAATACACGTTCCATTCGCCCGGTCGGTATGTTCCCAGATCTGAGAATACGAACTGCGTGCCCTTATGGCCGTCGTAACGGTGATAGTAGTCGGCTATCATCTTCGCACAATGGCTCGCCTTGTTGTCGGGATGATCCTCACAAGTCGGGTCTATCATGCGCATGTCGAGAGCCATCTTTCGGGCATAGTCCGTGGCAATTAGCATCTTCGCCTTCTCTTCCGTTTCCGACAGTGGCAGTCTTCCGAGGATGGTGGCATCACCTGTCTTGGCAAACTCCATCAGCTTTTGGATGAAATCTTCCTGCTCTGGTGTCGGTGGTATGTTATGAAGGATCTCGTTCTTCTGTGGTCTGTCCACACCAACCGCCTCCGCCGTGCGATAGTCGGTTATCTCGTTGTAGAAGGCAGCAAGCTCCGGCACTTTGATGAAGTATCGGAAACGCTCCTTCTGTACGATGTTGTTGGTGACGTTAAACTCGAAGTCGGTAGTTTTCTTGGCGAAGATTGCCGCCCACGCATCGAAACAGCGGATGTCCTGACGCTCCAGTTCCTTGGGGCGCAGGTACTTGAAAAGCAGATACAACTCAGTCAGTGAGTTGCTGATAGTTGTTCCCGACAGGAATGTCGCTCCCAAGTCTCTGCCTGTCCGCTCCTGTATGGTACGGATAGCAAAGAGCATGTTGAGTGCCTTCTGGCTTCCCTCGCTGTTGCCAAGTCCTGCCACACGGTCGTGACGGGTGTTGAACATGAGGTTCTTGAATTGGTGGCTCTCGTCCACAAACAAGTGGTCGATGCCCATCATGCGGAAATCCACCACATCATCGGTGCGCTGCTCTATGCTATAGGCTATCTTCTGCAACTTTGCCTCCAAGTTGAACTTTCGCTTTTCCAAGCCTTTGAGCATTCCCCGTGACACGTCTTTGCCCTGCGTGCGTATCACTTCCAAGTTTTCCTCCACGGTATCAAGCTCCGCCTGCAATATCTGCCGCTGGAGTTCTGGCGATTGCGGTATCTTCCCGAACTGGTCATGCGACATGATTACGCAGTCATAGTCATTGTTCTTGATGTTGTTGAAGAAGCTGACACGGTTCTTGGTGGAAAAGTCCTTCTCCGAGGCATAGAGTATCCTCGCATGGGGATAAGCTGTCTGATAGGTGGCGGCTATCTCCGCGACATTGGCTTTCAGTCCGATAATCATCGGCTTGTGAGCCATACCGAGACGTTTCATCTCATGCGCAGCCATGCACATGATGAGGGTCTTGCCAGTTCCCACCTCATGGTCACATATCCCGCCGCCGTTCTGCAAAAGCATCCATACACAGTCCTTCTGACTTGGGTACACACTCTTGACACCATACTTTCCGCCAAGGGCTTTCAGATCCAGACCGGGGAAGGTCTGGTGAGAACCGTTATACTTCGGACGCACGAAGCAGTTGAACTTCCGGTTGTACATTGTGGTCAAGCGTTCCTTAAAGGAGTCAGACTGCTCTTCCAGCCATTCAGAGAACCCGTTGCGGATTTCGTCAATCTTGGCATTGGCAAGCTGTATGCCCTCGCTGTCACGCACCTTGATGTCGTTGCCGTTCTCGTCCTCACCGATGCTCTTCATCATGTCGGGACAAGTGTTGTGCAGGGCATGTTTCAGAAGACTCATGCCGTCATAGTGGCGGTAATATCCCTTCACCATATACTCATCCGTGATGGCCATGGTCTTCATACTGCATTTTGCCGAATATTCGTCCATGCTGTCGGAATAGACGATGCTGACCTGTGTATTGAAGAGGTGGCTCATGTAAGCGGAATACACACCTGTAGGTATCCAACGCTCACCGAAGTTGAAGTCCAGGTCCTCAAAGGCTATCGGTTCGGGAATGCTTGCCTTCAAGGCTTCCAACGACTCCCTCACGATTGCATGGTCGGGATTTTCCTTCAGCCATTCTTCTATACGCTCCGCTTTCTCTATGACATTGCCGGCAATGAAGCGGTCGGCTATCTCGTAGCCGTCTATGAGTGGATTGTAATAGATGCGCCCTTTAAGCGCTTCCGTCAGTTCCTGTTCCGGCATATCCGATAATTCAGTCATATACGGCAAGTCGATACGGCCGAACTTGTTGAGCGAGGCGGTGAGCGCTTCCTCCGGAGAATCGACATGGCTGACCTCGTCAAGCGAAAAAGAGACCGGGTGGTCGAAGATGTCTGACTTTGTGAACTGTCCGTTTTCTACCCGTTCCAACGACAGCATGTCGCGCCCTGAGGCATCCATGAGGATGAACTTCACGTTCTGCTTGGCATTGAGGTTGCCGAAGCGGATGAAGAAAGCGTCATAATAGACATTCAGACTTTCACGCATCTGCTTGTTTTCCGTCTGTTCTTCCGCTTCATAGGTGTAAAGTTTCTGATAGGCATCACGGAGGGCGATATACATGACAGCCTTTTCTTTCTGCTCCATATTCAGATCCAACGGCATGAAGGTAGCACCATACTTGGTAAGCTCTTTCAATACACCGATGTTTCTGGATGAGTCGAGCACCATAGAACCCTCACGATGAAAACTTTCTAGTTTCTCATCAAATGGACGGGGCTTCATAGCACCCTCTTTCTTCTTTGCCAGCTCTTCCCGCTTTCTTTCTTGCTCTTTTTGTTGTTCCCGCTTATGATTTGTTTCTTCCAATGTGTTCTGAGTTTTGGAATCTTCTTTTGGCTCATTCACTTTTGACTGTCCATGCCCGATTTGAACTTTGAGAACTTCTATCGGTTCCATCGGAGGTTTGAACTTTGGATCAAGCGTATCTTCAACGCCCAAAGCCTTGAGTTGTTCCTGACGGTGCAGTTCCGCCTTTTGGCGCAGCAGCACCCTGTCTTCGGGAGCCATGGTCATCATCATCTCGTAAAAGCCGTTGATTGGCGGATTCTCTTCCCAAGAGATGCTTGCGTATGGCTCATCCCCAGACAGGATTGGTTTTGTCTCCAGTGTTGTTTCCTGCTCTTTTGCATCTGTCAACGAAGGCTTTTCTTCTTTTTCCACAGGCTTTGTCACAACTTCAAAAGTCGGATTGACGCTTTTTACCAACGGACTTGCTTTCTTCCTTGACACTTTCTTGGCGGCAGCACCCACTGTTACCTCCGCTTTCTTCTTCGTTGAATGTACAGCCTGACGGTTTTCTTCTTCCATTCCCCAAAGGTCAAACAGAGTCATTTGGACTGGTGGCTGCTGATGATTGGACTTTTGGGATAGCTCTGCATCATCAGTAGGCTTTTCCTGCTTTTGCAAGGATACTACCGTATCGTTCTGCTTTACCTCAATGGAAGGCTTTGTCTTCACTGCTTTGTCTATCTTTTCTGTTTCTTCAACCTCCTTAACTTCCTCAGCCTTTGTTTCCTCTATCCCCAAGTATCGGTTCAAATTGAGGTTCTTCTTAAAGTCTTCATGGAGCATCTTTCGCAAATCCTCTGCAATGCCTTCCACACCATCCTCATGCGTGTATATCATTGCAGGTTTGCCGAATGGGTCGGTGTCCAACTTTGCCGTTGTATGGATAATGCGTTCCGGATGCTCCAGAAAGTAGTTGTTTGTCGGAATGCGGTTCTCGTCATTATAGACGGTATCAAGCAGGTTGTCGTCTCCTCGCAGCGACTCCTTTTGGCTGTTTTTCTGGAGGATGATGAGGTCACTGCCCACTTCCGTATTGGCATTTTCCGTGAACAGGTTGTTGGGAAGACGAATCGCTGACACGAGATCTGCATGATAGAGCATCATAAAACGCGCGGCACTGTTGTTTTTGGCATTCAATACGCCTTGTGAGGTGATGAAGGCAACCAACCCACCATCCCTTACCGTATCAAGAGCCTTGACAAAGAAGTAGTTGTGTATGCGTCTGGTGACAAGTGCCCTCATGCCTTTCATGGCTGTATAAGACGGATCAAACACGGCAACATCGCCAAAGGGAATATTTGAGATGGCGAGGTCGAAGTAGTCATTGAAAGGCTTTTCTATCTTCTCGAATCCCTCTATACGCACTTTCTGCTCCGGGTGCAGATGGCGGAGTATCTTTCCCGTAAGCAGGTCTTTTTCAAACGCCATAATGTCTGCCTTGGGATTGTTATCCAAGACGGAATCGACAAAGGCACCGATTCCAGCCGAGGGTTCAAGCACCTTTTCGGGGATGACCTGATGCTCTTTCAACACATCCGTCAGAGCCTCCGTAACGGCTGACGGCGTGTAGAATGCCGTGAGGACAGACTGTTTCAGACTGTCCATCAACTGTTTGTACTCGCTTTCATTCTTGCTGTTTTTACGGATAAGTCTATGCAGCTCCACTGTTGGAGCAAACAATTCAAGGTCTGACTTTGCCCAATGGACGGCATCCGCCAGTTCCCTGGCAGGGTTCAGGATGCACTTCAATCCACCGAATCCGCAATAACGCTCCAGAAGGAGACGCTCACGGGCGGTCGGCGTGCGCTGTTCCCTGTCAAGGATGAATGCTGTCTCTATCGCCTTGATGTTGTCGTTCAGACGTTGTTTTCTATTGTACGCCATTTGACTCTATGAAAAGGGCTACGGCTCCCGTCAACTCTGTGTAGAGCTGGTCGTAGTCCGGTGACTGGGCAAAATCGTCATCGGTGAGGTCGTAAATGGAATACACGTTGTCAACCAAAGGCAGGAGGTTCTTGACAAACGCTTCCTGGTCTTCTACTGCTACCTCCAGGGGAAACTCACTGTCAACAACATTATACAGGATGCTGTACTTGGAAAAGCGGAGACCTTTCAGCAATGCTGACATGGCAAGCTCTTGTGCCGCATCGGCAAAGAGGGCATCACGCCGTGCCTGCTCATATACTTCTGCGGCATGGTCTGCACGTTCGCGGATAAAGTCCGCATCGCTGGCTTGTGGAAAACGGTTCTCTCTGAGGTGGTTCAAGAGGTACAGTCCGTAATAGGACAGCTCTGTCTGTGCCTGTTTCTTTCTGTTCATTTGTCTGTTGAATGGATTAAGTGGTGAATAATAAACCGTGGATGGCGGTTGGTGTTTGTGTGAAAGCAAGAAAAAGGCACTCGGTATCCCTCCGAGTGCCGCCACTTAATCCACAGTAAATAAAAGCATCCTGAATAAAGACACCATTTATGAACCATGTTTCGGTGGCAAAGGTACAAACTATTTCTTGTATCTCTTCACATTTCCTCGCTTTTCTGTTGTTTTGCGCTCTGCAAAGACGAATTTCGTGTTGAAATTCTCGTCAAAGGCTATGGCTGCGGAGAAAGGTTTGCCTTGCTTACTGATAAAACCATTGAGTGTTCTGGTCTTGCCCTTGGTAAGCAAATCGGTGATGTCGGAATCAGTGAGCAACTTTCCTGCTACCTGCTTGAACACTGGCATACCGCACTCCTTGTTGCTGCATCTTACTACCTTTTCGAAGAACTGCATGGTACCTTGCTTGCATTTAGGACACTGGCAGCCGGAATCCTTGTGGCTGAAAAGTCTGTCACAACCTAACAATTCCGCAGTGATTTCACGGGTATAGCCTTCGATACTATGGGTGAACCCGTCTGCACTTGCTTCACCTCGTTCAATCTTGGCAAGTTCCGCCTCCCATTTGCCCGTCATCTCCACATTGGCAATCGCCATGTTCTTCACCACGGAATGCAGGGCGAGTCCTTTTTCCGTCGGCACAAGTTTCTTCTGCTGGCGCACCATATACTCTCGTTTGAGCAGGGTTTCGATGATGGCGGCACGTGTGGCAGGTGTGCCTATACCGCTGTCCTTCATTGCCTGGCGCATCGTATCATCTTCTATCTCTTTGCCTGCGGTCTCCATTGCTGCAAGCAATGTGGATTCCGTATGCAAAGGCTTTGGTTTGGTCTTGCCCTCCGTGATGGTGCAGCCAGAAAGAGTGATATGCTGTCCTTCTTGCCAGTTGGGAATGACTTGCTCCTTGACCTCATTGTCTGTTGCGTCTGTATTCTTGTCCTTCTTGTTGTTCTTTTCCTTGAGTGACAATGCTCGCCAGCCAGTCTGTCGGATGATGGAGCCGCTGATGCCAAACTCAACTTCATGATTCACTTGCGCCGTTACTGATGTGATGTCCTTGATGCAGTCTGCCGAGAACGCTTCAATCATCCGGCACAATATCATGTCATAAACGATCTTCTCGTCCTTGAAAAGACCAATGGCTGCATTTTCTGTGATGAGCAGGGCATGGTGATCGGTCACCTTGGCGGCATTCACGCTGTTCTTGCTGTAGTCTTCACTGCCAGGCAAGAATTTCACTTTTTCTCCATATTCCGAATGATTCTCCAGATTCTTGAAGAGTTTGGGAAGGGTGGCAAATACATCATCCGAGATATAGCGGCTTGATGTTCTTGGATAGGTGATGAACTTTGCCTCGTAGAGTTTCTGGGCGATGGAGAGTGTATGCTCTGCCGTGAAGCCATGCTGGGAGTTGGCTTCTTTCTGCAAGGTGGTGAGATCGTAAAGGAGCGGTGCCTTTTCCACCTTTCGCTTGGTTGCGACCTTTGTGATGATGGCAGAACCTGTTTCTTTCACCTTATTATATATGTCGGTTGCGGTGGCTTTGTCTGTCCAGCGGTTGGCAGATGTGAACTTCAGTATATTGCCACTGTCTGCATCAACCACACCGAAGTGTACCTGCCAGAACGGTTTCGACTCGAAACGCTTGTGTTCCCAATAGCGTTCGCACACCATGCCAAGTGTCGGAGTCTGCACACGGCCTACGGAATAGGTGCCACGTCCTGCAGCTATAGTAAGGGCTTGTGTGCCGTTGATGCCGACGAGCCAGTCTGCCTCACTTCGTGCCTTGGCTGCATGATAGAGATTGTCATACTCCTTGCCATCCCTGAGGTTCTGAAGTCCCTCACGGATGGCAGTGTCCGTAAGCGAACTGATCCAGAGACGGTCGAAAGGCTTCCTGCAACCGAGATACGCATAGAGGTATCGGAAAATCAACTCTCCCTCACGTCCGGCATCGGTTGCTACGATAATGCGCTCACTGCTGTCAAACAGCTTGCCGATTATCTTGATCTGGGCAAGCACACCTGCATCGGGTTTGTAGCCGTTCTCTGTCTTGACTTGTCGGGGAACAAGAACGAACGGGTCGGGAATC
>ENA-USUG01003677-USUG01003677.1-human-gut-metagenome-genome-assembly--contig:-NODE-3677-length-20414-cov-82.385160_pt1 | contig 20414 bp, 18 predicted proteins | sample MGYA00250059_ERZ773394 | MGnify/ENA primary metagenome ERZ773394 (study PRJEB29103, sample SAMN06111957) | human gut metagenome | biome: human gut; feature: ankylosing spondylitis patient; material... | reverse complement strand
CCAACCGGTGAAGGTGTAACCGTCCTTCTCGTCTGCGGTGAAGCTGAGCTTCTCACCTGCAACGTGCTCGGTAGACTTGTCGTCCACGGTCAGGGTGTACTTCGACTCAGACACAGTATAGGTGCCCACTTCGTACTGGTTGCCAACGTAGTGGTCACTATCATTCACCACGATGTAGACAGAGTAGGTGCCTGCCTTGGTGGGCTTCGTCACAGACGGGAACGAGCCATCCTCCGCGCCATACTGGATAGAATACAGCGGGGCATCGTCAAAATACATCTTGCCGTTATAGGTTGCAGTTTGGGTCTTGGAGTCATACGCAAAGTCGGCGCTGCTCGGGGTATATTTGCGTACCACCTCGCCGATATCAAGCGAGCCTTCTGTGTACTTGTCGCCCTCTTGCGCTACGATGCGCTGCTTGTAGACGCCGTACTCGTCATACGGCGGGTAGGTTGCAAACACCTTGTTGTCGGAGGTGCGCACATAGACGAGGCTCAATTTGCCCACGCCATCCTTTTTGCAGGTAATGCCCGGGACGAGCGTGCTCCAGTCGATGTCAAAGTCGCTCTTGCTCAGGGAAGAGAAGGGCAGCTTTCCGGTGGCGGCCATGTTCACCACAATAGGCTCGCCGTCATTCTTGGCGGTGATAGTCAGCGAGCGGTCAATGGCAGAGGTGCCCTCGTTGTAATTGCTGGCTTCCGCACCGTTGATGTTCGTGACTGTATTGCTGAAGCGGATCTCTGCCTTGACATTACCGATAAGGTAAACCGCGTCTGTTGCTGCGGCATAGTCGTTGAGGCGTTCCACAGTGCCGTCCGTCATCATCAGCTTGCTCTGCTGCTGACCGGCGGCGAGGTATTTGCTTTCAATATAGCCGCAGCTCACCGTATTGGAAACAGCAGCCTTGCTATAAGTATTCGCCATCAGGCTGCCGGTGATCACGGCATTCTGGATGACCGTTCCTTCCGATGTATTATAATAGTCGGGCAGCTTGATATTGTTGAACACGCCGCCAAGGATCTGGGCATTACTACTATTCAACTGGACAGTTGCGTTGAACTGACCGCCGGTGATCTCGCCGTAAGCTTGGACGCTCTTCTGGAAGGTGCCGCCGGTGATGGTGCCGTTATAGCCCAAACGGACCTCCGCTTCGAACTGACCATCGGTGATCTCGCCGTAAGCTTGGACGCTCTTCTGGAAGATGCCGTTGGCGATGGTTCCATTAGCTTCGACGCTCTCCTGGAAGGTGCCGCCTGCGATGCTGCTGTTTCCATCCGCGTTAACAGCCTTCTGGAAAGTGCCGCCCTCAATAATGGCGTTCTGGGCGATAACAGGCGCGCCAGCCTGAATACCAGCAACCGTCACATCCGTCAGCACGATCTGATCGGAAGCAATAGTTGCATGATGGGGGTTGATGGTATCCGAGGTCAGATTCACCGGGCTGCCATCGGGGCTGGTGAGGATAAGCACCGACATCGTTCTATAACCATCCTCGTCCTCACCGGAGACCTCAGCGTACTGCCAGCCAAGACCCTCGTAGACATCGCCGGTCACACCACCCTCGCTCACGGAATGCGGGGTCACACCGGTCCGGTCGGGCAGACCTTCTTCGGTAATGCGCAGGGGCTTGAGGTTGCTGGGATCGCCAGCCTGATTTACCAAAATCTCCTTGCCATCGTTGTTGCCGGTGATATGCAGTACAGTGCCCTCGGCATAGGTCTGTTCATTGTAACTGTTGGCCGCTGCACCGTTGATGCTGAACACATCGGTGTTCAGGGTAAGCTCTGCGCTGGCATTGCCCACCAGATAGATGGTATTGACAGAAAGGGGCAGGTCTCTGCCGTTGATCGCAGTCACACCACCGCCGTTGCGCACGGTCAGCGTGCTGAGCTGCTGGCCATCGGCAAGCGCATTCTCTATGCCGTTGCCAGACAGCTTGCACAGAACGGTGTCGGAAATGGCAAGGTCGCCAAACCTGTCAAAGCTGAAGTTCTGGGCCACTGCCTTGGAAATGGTGCACTTGCCCATGCAGGAGAGGTAATCAAAGGTGCCGCCCTCGATCGTGACATCTTTGAAGTCAGCCTGACGGATGATGCCGCCGGTCACGGTAGCATTCGAAAGCTCGACATAGCAGTTGATGGGCACTGCGCTCAGCTGGCTGAAATTGATCACCTTACCGCCCTGATCCCCGAGCTTCAGTTGTCCGGTCGCACTGGCGACATTGGGGTAGCAGGTATAAGTTCAGCCCTTGCCAAAGTATACGCAGACCTGATATATGCCCTCGTCCAGACTGTACACATGGGGCACATCGTTCACATCGGGCGTACCCTTATCGGTAAAACTCAGTTCCTTGTCCATAGACGGGATCGGAGTCAGTGCTATGGGTGCGTTGCTCTCTGAAAGCGGCGGGAACATACTGACCTCGGCAGAGATCGTTGTACCGTTTGCACTGATGGAAACCGTGGCACAGCCGTTCAAGGAAGCGTTGCTGACGCCCGCAGGCAGGGGGACGACGCTGCCGCCGGTCAACGATGCAGCCCATGCAACGCAACCGGGGGTGTACTGCACCTCCAGCTCCAGGCTGTGATCGCTGTACAGCTTGAGCATATACACATCCCCGGTCACCGGCTGGCCGTTCAGGGTGCAGTTTTCCGGCAGCAGCAGCTGGTGTGCCTGCTGCTACGTGTCGGCGCTCAGGCCGGAGATATCGCGGAAAAAGCCGCCCCGGACATTGCCGCCGTTCTCAGTCACCTTATCGTAGGTGCCGCCGTCAATGGTGCCCAGATTCAGCTGCACATCGGCGTAGCTGCCGCCCAGAACGCAGACGCCGTACATATTGTCGGCCTCTATTAAAAGTGTGCTGGTGACAGTGCCATCCAGCAGATAAACCGTGTAACTATTAGCATTCTTGACGGTCACATTGCAGCTGACCGTGCCGTCCAGAATGTACTCGGTATCTTCACTGCCGGTACCGGTGATGGTCAGCCCGGTAGTTTCGTCAAAGCTCCAGCCGGTACCGGACGCTGCCTTGGGCAGACCGTTCGTACCGATCTTGATCTTGACCACCTGATTTTTTGTTTCAGAGTTCGTACCAACAGCCTCATGCTCGTCTTCCGAGCTGTAAGTGATGCTGTTGGCCTCTTCCGCCACCGCGGAAGAAAGCCCTGCCCCTGCATCTGCAAATGCGGATACAGGGAGAATGGAGAGCATCATACTGAGTGCCAGTATCATGCTCACGATGCGTTTTTTCATGATATCCTCTCCTTTGTCGGTTGATTTGTCCGGCTATACCCCCAAACGGAACAGCCGGAACGGACAAAAATGCCAAGTTGAGTATAGCACCAAAATTCAAGGAAATAAAGCGCTTTTGCGGGCAGCACCTGCCAAAAAAAGGTGCAAAATTATGGGCAAAATCACGATACGGGGGGGTATGCTTCTCTCCCATAAAAAAGCAGTTCCGAAACGCCCGCAGGCGTTTCGGAACTGCTATAAAAATATTCTTTCCGCTCTTTATGCCCAAAGTGCAACGACGACGACCGCCGCCAGCGGCGGAAACAGGGAGGAGTTGTTGGGGCAGCGGCCAGCAAGACGCGCGTGCCGCCCAAGGCACGATGCGGATGCTGGGTGCCGCAACCCGATAGCGGCGGGCATTCAAAACCGTTTTACTTGCCCGCCAGCAGCACCGCCAGCACGGCTTTCTGGACGTGCAGGCGGTTCTCTGCCTCGTCAAAAATCTCGTCCGCGTGCTGCTCGAACAGGGCGGTGGAGATCTCCTCGCCCCGGTGGGCGGGCAGGCAGTGCAGCACCAGCGCGTTGGGCTTTGCGTTTTCCAGCAGACGGCCGGTGAGCTGGAAGCCCACAAAATCCCGCAGACGCTGCTCGCTCTCGGCAGTGCCGGGGGCGGTGGTGTTCCACGCGGCGGTGGCCACGATATCCGCATCCCGCAGGCCCTCGGCGGGGTCGGTGGTCAGGTGGAAGGCATTGCCGTATTGGTGGGCAAACATCAGCACATCCGCTGCCGGGCGGTAGCCCGGGGGACAGACGCAGGATACCTGCATCCCCGCCAAAAGGCCGCCCACGATCAGGCTGTTGGCCATGTTGCTGCCGTCGCCCACAAAGCAGAGCTTCAGCCCTGCCAGCGTGCCCCGGCGCTCCCGAATGGTCATCAGGTCAGCCAGCACCTGACAGGGGTGTGCGTAGTCGGTAAGGCCGTTGATCACCGGAATGCCGGAAAGCTCGGCCAGTTCCTCCAAGTCCCGCTGGCGGTAGGTGCGCCAGACGGCGCAGTCGTAGTAGCGCCCCAGCACCCGGGCGGTGTCCCGCAAAGGCTCGCCCCGCCCGGCCTGTAATTCGGCGGTGTTCATGTAATTGCCCAGACCGCCCATCTGGTACACGCCCACCTCAAAGCTGGTGCGGGTGCGGGTAGACGCCTTAGAGAACAGCAGCGCCACGCTTTTGCCCGCCAGCAGCGGGGCGGTGCGGCCCGCCTTGCAGTCCGCCTTCAGCTGGTCTGCCACATCCAGAATGTGGGTCAGCTCGGCGGGGGAAAGGTCGCTCATTTTCAGCAGATTTTTCATGCCTGCTCCTTCGGAGCCGTCGGCTCCATCGTGCCCAGCACCTCAGCCAGCACCTCCAGCGCCATGTCTACCTCGTGTTCGGAGACGGTCAGCGGCGGCAGCAGACGCAGCCGGGTCTTAGCGGTAAGCACCAGCAGGCCCTTTTCGCGGCAGGCAGTCAGCACATCCGCAGCCTGCACATCAAAGAACTCAATGCCCACCATCAGGCCGATGCCGGAAATGTTCTTGACGTGGGGCAGCTTTGCCAAGCCGGTGCGCAGCTGTACGGCGCGCTCGCTGACCTGTGCAAGGAAGCTCTGGTCCAGACGGTCTACCACCACGTTGGCACCGGCGCAGACCACCGGGTTGCCGCCAAAGGTAGAGCCGTGGGTGCCGGGGCCCATGCCCTCGGCTACCTTTTCATTCATCAGCACCGCGCCGATGGGCAAGCCGCCGCCCAGCCCCTTGGCAAGGGTGACGATGTCCGGCTTGAGGTTATAGTGCTCACAGCACAGGAAGGTGCCGGTGCGGCCTACGCCGGTCTGCACTTCGTCCACGATGAGCACAAGGTCTTTTTCGTCGCACAAAGCGCGCACGGCCTGTACATAGTCCGGGTCCAGCGCCATCACGCCGCCCTCGCCCTGAATCAGTTCCATCATCACGGCGCAGGTGTGGCGGTCTACCAGTTCCTGCAGCGCTTCGATATCCCCCGCCGGGACGTACTGGAAACCTTCGTTGAAGGGGCCGAAGTAGTTGTGGAACACCTCCTGCCCGGTGGCGGTCAGGGTGGCAAGGGTGCGGCCATGGAAGCTGTTGACCAGCGTGATGACGTTGTAGCGGTCTTTACCATAGTGGTCTACGCTGTACTTGCGGGCGGCCTTGATGGCGCCCTCGTTGGCTTCAGCACCGGAATTGCCAAAGAAAACCTTGCTCATGCCGGTGCGCTTGCACAGCTTTTTCGCCAGCTTGCCGCAGGGTGCAGTGTAGTACAGGTTAGAGGTGTGCTGCAATTTGTGTGCCTGCTGGGACACAGCTTCTGCCCATGCAAGGTCGCAGTAGCCAAGGCTGTTCACCCCGATGCCGCTGGTGAAGTCCAGATACTTCTGTCCCTCCGGGCCCTCGGCGTACAGCCCGTGGCCTTTTTCCAGCACGACGGGATTGCGGTTATAGGTGTGCAGGACGTACTCGTTGTCCCGCTTGATGACTTTTTCAGAATCCATAGGTGTACCTCCTGTAACATGGAGTTCTTGCGCAATGCTGTGCGGACTCCTCTGAAGCTGTACCGCCACCGCTGAAGCCTTCCCCCCAAGGGGTGAAGGCTTTTAAGCGCTCCTGCAAAGGGAAAAAGCGGAGCGGTTTCGTTGCCTTTATTATAACTTTCCGCCGGCGATTGCGCAATCTTTTTATTCGCGGTGGCTGCGGCGGTAGAAGCGGGTACCGGAGCCGCGGTCGGAGAACAGTTCCAGCAGGATGGAGTGCGGCACGCGGCCATCAATGATGACCGCCTCGTGCACGCCCTGATAGATGGCATCCGCCATGCCGCCGATCTTGGGGATCATGCCGCCCGCAATGATACCGGCGGACTTGTAGCCCTCGATCTCGGTCACCTCCACCTCGGGGATGAGGGTGGTCTCGTCCTCCTTATCCCGCAGCAGACCCGCGATATCGGTCATGGACACCAGCTTTTCGGCCTTGAGGGCAATGGCGATCTGGGCAGCGGCGGTGTCCGCGTTGACGTTATACGCCTGCCCGAGGTCATCCATGCCCACGGTGGCGATCACCGGGATAAAGCCGCCGTCCAGCAGGCTTTCGATCAGGGTGGCGTCCACATGGACGATCTCGCCCACATGCCCCAGCTGCGGGTCCAGCTCGGTGCAGCGGAGCATCTGTCCGTCCATGCCGCACAGACCCACGCCGCGCCCGCGCAGCTTTGCCACAAGATCCTTGTTCACCTTACCGGCCAGCACCTGCTGCACGATCTCCATGGTGGCATCGTCCGTCACCCGCAGACCATTTGCAAAGTGGCTTTCCACGCCCACCTTTTTCAGCATCTCGTTGATGGCGGGGCCGCCGCCGTGCACCAGCACCACCCGCACGCCCAGCAGCGTCAGGGTGACAAGGTCGTTCATCACGGCGTTTTTCAGCGTCTCGTTGATCATGGCGTTGCCGCCGTATTTGATGACCATGGTTCTGCCATGGTATTTCTGGATATAAGGGGTGGCCTCCGAAAAAAGCCGCGCCATTTCTTCGTTTTTCATCTGTTCCGCGCTCCTGTCAGGTTCTGTAATCGCCGTTGATCTTCACATAGTCGTAGGTCAGGTCACAGCCCCACGCCTTGGCGCTTGCCTCGCCGGTGCCCATATCCACCTTGACCAGAATATCGTGCTCTGCCAGCACCTTGGCGGCTTCGTCCTCGCTGTACGGATGGTAGGCTGCGTTCTCGCACACATACACCTCGCCCGCCTTGCTGGAGAGCCAGACGCAGACCTTATCAATGGAGAAATCGCCGGGGGTGTAGCCGATGGCACACAGGATGCGTCCCCAGTTGGCATCGCGGCCAAAGACCGCCGCCTTGAACAGGTTGGAGCAGACCACGCTGCGGCTGACGGCGCGGGCGGTTTTCAGGTCGGGCGCATGGGTCACTTCGCAGGTAATCAGGTGGGTAGCACCCTCGCCGTCTCCGGCGTGCTCGGCGCACATGTGCTCTGCAATGGCGGTCAGCGCTGCCACAAAGGCGGCGTAATCCGCGTTCTCCTCACAGATCTCCGGGTTGCCCGCCAGACCGGACGCCATGATGATCAGAGTATCGTTGGTGGAGGTATCCAGATCCACGCTCATCTGGTTATAGGTGCCGGGCACTACCGTCTTGAGCGCCTTTTCCAGCAGCGCGGGCGAGACGGCGGCATCGGTGGTATAGAACGCCAGCATGGTGGCCATGTTGGGGGCGATCATGCCGCTGCCCTTACCGATGGCACCCACGGTGCACACCTTGCCGCCCAGCTCGAACTGGATGGCGTATTCTTTTTTATGGGTGTCGGTGGTCATGATGGCGGTGGCGGCGTCCGTGCTGCCCTGCGCGGTGGCAGCCAGCTTTTCCGCTGCCGCCGGGATGCCCCAGGCAAAGGGGTCGATGACCATGGGCTGACCAATGACGCCGGTGGAGGCGGGCAGAACGTCCTTTTCGTCCATGTTCAGTGCCTTGCCCACCAGTGCACAGCACTCCTCTGCCAGCGCCACGCCGTTGGCGGCGCAGGTGTTGGCGTTGCCGCTGTTTACCACAATGGCCTGTGCGTAGCCATCGGCCAGATGGGCGCGGTCCACCTTGATGGGCGCACCGCAGACCTTATTGGTGGTGTACACGCCCGCAGCAGCGCAGCGCACCTCGGCCTTGATGAGCGCCAGATCATATTTTTCACTGTGATTTGCCCGGATGCCGCAATGGACACCGGCGGCGGCAAAGCCCTTGGGCGCGCAGATGCCGCCCGCAATTTCCTTATACTGCATAACGATTTTCCTTTCTCACAAAGAAAAACAAGTTTATTCCAACCCTTTGGTCTCTTCCAGACCCAGCATCAGGTTCATGCACTGGACGGCGGCACCGGAGGAGCCTTTGCCCAGATTATCAAACAGCGAGACCAGCATCATCTGGTCTCCGGCGGTGTTCACGGTCAGGTACAGCTCCATGCGGTCGGTGCCCGCCATGGCGTTAGAGTACAGGCCGTTTTCCGGCAGCGGCTCGTTCAGGCCGTGCACCTTCACGGTGGCGGCGTCCTTGTAGTAATCCGCAAGGGCAGCAGCCACGGCCTCGGCAGTAGTGCCCGCAAGGCCAAGATCCAGCGGCACCAGCACCTGCATCCCGCAGTAGTAGTCGCACACCACCGGCACAAACATCGGCGTGTGCGCAAGGCCGCTGATCTTCTGCATCTCCGGCAGGTGCTTGTGGCCAAGGCTCAGGCCGTAGCTCTTGGGCGCATCCAGCTTGCTGTGCGCCGGGCGGTCGGGGCTTTCGTAGTCCGCGATCATCTTTTTGCCGCCGCCGGAGTAGCCGGAGATACCGGTGCAGCTGAAGGGGTAGCTTTGCGGCACCAGCCCCAGCTCTACCAGCGGGCGGGCGATGCTGATAAAGCCGCTGGCATAGCAGCCGGGCACTGCCACGCGGTAAGAGTTCTGAATTTTTGCCTTCTGCCCCTTCAGCTCCGGGAAGCCGTAGTCCCATGCGGCGTCGGTGCGGAAGGCGGTGGAGGTGTCCAGCACCTTCACGTCCGGGCGCAGCAGGGGCATGACTTCTTTAGAAGCCGCATCCGGCAGGCAGAGGAAGGCAAGGTCGGCAGAATTGATGACCTTTGCCCGCTCGTGCACATCCTTGCGCCCTTCGGCAGAGATGGACAGCAGTTCGATCTCCGGCCGTTCGGCCAGACGGTCGGCAATGCGCAGGCCGGTGGTGCCGGAGGAGCCATCAATAAACACCTTTACCTTCATGCGTTTTCCTCCTCCCATGCGTCCAGCCGTGCCGTTGCCAGCGCGATCTGCTTTTCTACGCTGGCGGCGCTGGGGCCGCCGTAGCTGGTGCGTCCCTCGCAGCAGTGCACAAGGTCGATGGCATCATAGATATCGGCCCCGAACAGCGGGCTGTAACTCTGGAACTGGGTCAGGGTCAGCTCTTCCAGTGTTTTGTCGGCGGCAATGCAGTCCGACACCATGCAGCCGGTCAGCTTGTAGGCGTCCCGGAAGGGCATTCCTTTCTTGGTCAGGTAGTCGGCGCAGTCGGTGGCGTTGATAAAGCCCTTTGCGGCGGCGCGGCGCATATTGGCGGGCAGGGTCTTCATGGTGTCCAGCATGGGGGTGATGGTCTTGAGGCAGAGTTCCAAGGTGTCCACTGCATCAAAGATGGCTTCCTTGTCCTCCTGCATATCCTTGTTGTAGGCCAGCGGCAGGCCCTTCATCATCACCAGCAGGGTGTTCAGGTCGCCGTACACCCGGCCGGTCTTGCCGCGGATGAGTTCGGTCACGTCGGGGTTCTTCTTCTGGGGCATGATGGACGAACCGGTGGTAAAGGCATCGTCCAGCTCAATGAATTTGAACTCCCAACTGCACCACAGGATGATCTCTTCCGAAAGGCGGGACAGGTGCATCATGCAGATGGAAATGGCGCTTGCCAGCTCGATGCAGAAATCACGGTCGGACACGCCGTCCAGACTGTTGGCGCAGGGGGCAGCGAAGCCCAGCTTTTCGGCGGTGAAATCCCGGTCCAGCGGGTAGGTAGTGCCTGCCAGTGCACCCGAGCCCAGCGGGCACTGGCTGTCCATGCGGGCGGTAGAGTCCGCAAAGCGGTCGAGGTCGCGCAGCAGCATGGAAGCGTAGGCCATCAGCGCGTGGCCGAAGGTGATGGGCTGGGCGCGCTGCAGGTGGGTGTAGCCGGGCATGACGGCGGCGGTGTTCTCCGCCGCCTTTTTGCACAGCACCCGCACCAGCTCCACGATGTAGGCCTGCAAAGTCTTGCTGTAATCCCGCAAAGTCAGGCGGATATCCAGCGCCACCTGATCGTTGCGGCTGCGGCCGGTGTGCAGCCGCTTGCCCGCATCCCCGATACGGGCGGTCAGGGTCTGCTCCACAAAGGTGTGCACGTCCTCGGCGGCGGGATCAATGGTCAGGGCACCGCTGGACAGGTCGTCCGCGATGGAAGCCAGACCGCTGAGGATATCCGCACAGTCCTGCTCCGAGATGATGCCCTGCCGTGCCAGCATGGCGGCATGGACGCCGCTGCCGCGCATATCCTGCGCGATCATCCGCTGGTCGAAGCGGATGGAGGAGTTGAAGTCGTTGACGCGGCTGTCCACCGCCTTGGAAAACCGACCCTTCCAGAGTTGTTCTGCCATAATATAAACTCCTTATAAAAACGGCAAAGCCGCCGCAGGGGAAAACGCTCCTGCGGCGGTGCCGCCGGCAACGATGCCGGTGTGAGAACCCGCGTGTGAAAGTGTGAAAACACACGCAGTCGAAAATGTTGCGATTACTTGACCTCCGGCCAGTTCTTGGACAGCTTTGCGCGCTCCTTGATGGACAGGCCGAACAGGTTGATGAAGCCTGCGGCATCGGCCTGATTGTAGTCCTCGTCCTCACCGAAGGAAGCGGTCTGCTCGTCGTACAGGGTGTACGGAGAGGTGACGCCGGCGTTGATCATGTTGCCCTTGTAGAGCTTCAGCTTCACATCACCGGTCACGGTCTTTTCCAGACTATTGGCAAAGGCATCCAGTGCCTCGCGCAGCGGGGTGAACCACTGGCCGTTGTACACGATGTCGGCGTACTTCTGTGCCAGCTGTGCCTTGAAGTGAGCGCTTTCCTTGTCCAGCGTGATGGTCTCCAGCACGTCGATGGCCTTGTACAGGATGGCGCCGCCGGGAGTCTCGTACACGCCGCGGCTCTTCATGCCCACCAGACGGTTCTCCACGATGTCCAGCAGACCAATGCCGTTTGCGCCGCCCAGCTTATTCAGGTGCTCCACCAGCTCCACAGCGCCCATTTCCTTGCCGTCCACGGCGGTGGGAACGCCCTTTTCAAAGTGGATGGTCACATAGGTGGGCACATCGGGTGCCTGCTCGGGGCTGACACCCAGCTCCAGGAAGCCGGGCTTATTGTACTGGGGCTCGTTGGCGGGGTTCTCCAGATCCAGACCCTCGTGGCTCAGGTGCCACAGGTTCTTGTCCTTGGAGTAGTTGGTCTCGCGGTTGATCTTCAGGGGGATGTGGTGCGCCTCGGCGTAGTCGATCTCCTCGTCACGGCTCTTGATGTCCCACTCACGCCACGGAGCGATGATGGCCATATCCGGGCACAGTGCCTTGAGGGTCAGCTCAAAACGCACCTGATCGTTGCCCTTGCCGGTGCAGCCGTGGCAGATGGCATCTGCACCCTCCTTGATGGCGATGTCTGCCAGTGCCTTGGCGATGCACGGACGTGCAAAGCTGGTGCCCAGCAGGTAGTCCTCGTACTTAGCGCCGAACTTCAGGGTGGGGAAGATGTAGTTCTCCACAAAGTCCTTCTTCAGGTCCAGCACATACAGCTTGGATGCGCCGGTAGCCTTGGCCTTTTCTTCCAGACCGTCCAGCTCGGTGCCCTGACCCACGTCACCGGAAACAGCAACGACCTCGCAGTTGTTGTAGTTTTCCTTCAGCCAGGGAATGATGATGGAGGTATCCAGACCGCCGGAGTAAGCCAGCACGACTTTTTTGATGTTTTCCTTTTTCATGATAAACGCGCTCCTTTTAATAAAAATACACTTTTGTTCTCTGATGCGCATTTCCCTTCGCATCCTCTGTCTTTCGTTTGCGGTTGATGCTTTTATTATACGCAGCGCGGGTTTTCCGTCAATGCTAAAAACTGCCAAACATAGCGCCCGTTTCGCTTTTCTTTTGGTTCAATCTGTATCTTTATACAAATATTTTTAAATATATGCACATTTTATGCAGTTTGAGTGTATTTTTTCATGGAGTTAGAGAGAAATAAACCACCGGAGCATCCGCAGATGCTCCGGTGGTTTAACTATAACTATTTAGTTCAGTTTCAGATCGCCCTCTTTGATCCAGCCCAGCTTGCGCTCCACCTCGCAGAACACCACGCTGAGCACGGCGGGCAGCACAAAGCACAGCAGCACCATGGCAACCCAGTCCATGGGGGTGATAGCGGCCTTGGTACCGGCGGCAATGTCGCTGACCCAGCCGGTGTAAACGCCGATCTGACCCACCAGACCGCAGGTGCCCATGCCGGAGGAGACCGCCGCGCCGTTCATCTCAAAGTGGAACAGGCAGGTAGCCAGCGGGCCGGTGATGGCACTGGCCAACGTGGGGGCGATCCAGATGCGGGGGTTCTTGATGATGTTGCCCATCTGCAGCATACTGGTGCCCAACCCCTGACTGACAAGGCCGCCTACGCCGTTCTCCTTGTAGCTCATCACGGCAAAGCCCACCATCTGGGCGCAGCAGCCTGCCACGGCAGCGCCGCCTGCAAGGCCGGTCAGACCCAGTGCGGCGCAGATGGCGGCAGAGGAAATGGGCAGGGTCAGCGCCACACCCACGATGACCGACACCAGAATGCCCATGACCAGCGGAGCCTGCTCGGTGGCCCACATGATCAGGGTGCCCACCTGACTTGCAGCTGCACCGATGGGTGCGGCGATAAGCATGGAAAGCCCGACGCCTGCAAAGATGGTCACCAGCGGGGTGACAAGGATATCCACCTTGGTCTCCTTGCTCACGGCCTTGCCCAGCTCTGCCGCCACGATGGCAATGATAAGCACGGCCAGCGGGCCGCCTGCACCGCCCAGCGCATTGGCCGAGTAGCCCACGGTGATCAGGCTGAACAGCACCAGCGGCGGGCAATGCAGTGCCCAGCCGATGGCGCAGGCCATGGCGGGGCCGCTCATGGCCGTAGCATAGCCGCCCAGATCCACCAGCAGTGCAAGACCGGTCTGCTGACCCACCGTCTTGATGATGGTGCCGATGAGCAGACTGGCGAACAGGCCCTGTGCCATTGCGCCCAGTGCGTCAATGAGGTAACGCTGCGGAGAGATGACGATATCCTTCCGCGCCAAAAATTCTTTCAGCTTCGACATAAAACTTACCTTTCTATCCAAAACAGATCGTTAAGGTTACGAACGTATGTCCTGTATCATACCATACACCTGTCAAGACAGCAAGAGGTTGCTGGAAAAATTGTGAAATTTCGGCTTTGTGCAATGTTCTGCCCTGCCGGAACGTATTCCATTTGGAACATTTTCCGACACACTGCCCCGGTGGAGAATTTGTGTAGAAGCCCGCTGTGCCGTTGACGGCTCCCCGCGTGCGGGTGTATACTAGAGGAAGCGTAAAGTTATCATCCGCCGTCCTTTTTATCCTGAACCCATGGGCGGTGTGGAATAAAAGCAGGCCCGCCCCGGGCAAGGGGCAAAGGCCCGGAGCAGCACAGCGCTGCACCACCGGGAGATTCGGAGGCAGAGACGACAGATGAAAAAACGATTTGACCGATCCGGCACAGCCCGCCGCAAGGCGGTGACAGCCATTGCAGCGCTGACCATGGCGCTGGTTCTGGCTGTGGGCGGCGCAGGGGCAGCGACCCTGCTGTCTGCACAGCCGGAAACTTTGACTGTGGGCGCGGTCGTTCCCCACATCACCGCCGAGGCACCGCAGACAAGCAGCCCGGCTCCGGCCGACCCTGCCCCGGCGGCGGAGAGCACGGCGACTGCCCCGGAGCAGACAGCGGAAAGCACTGCGCAGCCGCAGCAGGCCGAGTCTGTCCCGGAACAAGCAGAAAAGCCGGAAACCGCCGAAGCAGAACCGGCTGAACCGGAAGAAGCTGCCGCAGCACCGGAAACGCCGGAAACACCGGCACAGCCCGCCGGGGACGCCGCACTGAAGGAGGAGAGCTCCCCTGCCATGCTGCTGGAAGAGACCCCGGAGCTGGCTGCGCAGGACCCGCAGGCTCCCGCAGCGGACGGCACCGCCCAGAATGATACCGCCGCCCAGCACACCCCGGAGGGCAGCGTACTGCTGACCCCGGAGCAGATCCAGCAGGCGCTGGATTCCGGCGCGCTGGAGGATGCCGAGGCGCAGTGCATCGACCTGACTGACGAAAACGGCTTTTTCCGGTGGCTGTTCAACTGGCTGTTCGGCAGCAAGGATAAGGAAGAGGAACCGGCTCCGGTCTACTCCGGCTGGCGCACCGAGAACGGCAAGACCTACTACTACGCGCAGGACACCAACAAAAAAGTCACCGGCCTGCGCTCCATTGACGGCAAGCTGTATTATTTCGATGCCAACGGCGTAAAGCAGGACAATGTGACTTTTGGCATCGATGTGTCCAAGTATCAGTCCGGGCTGGACTGGAACAAGATCAAAAAGTCCGGGGTGAGCTTCGTCATCATCCGCATCGGCTACCGGGGCTACGGCGCTGCGGGAAACCTGGTCAAGGACCCCATGTTCGAGGAGCACTTCACCAACGCCCGCAACGCGGGGTTGAAGGTGGGCGTGTATTTCTTTACGCAGGCCGTGAACGAGGCCGAGGCGCAGGAGGAGGCCGATGGCTGCAACTGGGCTTTGAATGGCCGGATGCTGGACTACCCCATCTTCTATGACACCGAGGCCTCCACCGCCCCGCACGGCACCGGCCGCGCCGACGGTCTGGGTGTTGAGGACCGCACCAAGTGCGCCATCGCCTTCTGCGAGCGGGTGAAGGAGCTGGGCTACAAGCCCGGCGTGTACGCTTCCACCACATGGTACCGCAAGCGGGTGGATTACAACACCCTGCGCAGCCGCTACACCATCTGGAACGCCCACTACGGCGTCTCTTCCAGCCCCATCGGCTGCGACCTGTGGCAGGGCACCGAGAAGGCCCGCATCAACGGTTACAGCGGCGAGCTGGACGCCAATATCAGCTATATCGGGTAAAAGAGACTAAACACCCCCGGTCAGCGGCGCAAGTCCTGACCGGGGGTGTTTTTATCATACTCCCCTGTTTTTGTGCATAAGCTGGTGGCAGAGTATGCAAGCGCAAATGGCGGGGAGGCATGGGGATATGTTTGTGGTAACACTGAGCAAGACGAGCCTGAAAAAACTGGGAGCAGGGGCGGCGTGCTGCGCGCTGGTGGTGTTCAGCGCCATGCTGGGGCGGTTCATCAGTACCCGGACGGTGGCGGTGGCTGCCCCGGTGAACCGTATCGAGAGCGCACAGGACATCCAGACATGGTTTACCGGCTACGGGCTGGAGGTGGACGGCGCGTCCATTACGGCGGATAAGGTCAAGATCCCCCGCAGGTGGGACGACAGTTTTTCCGCTTTCAACGGGGTGGTGCAGCAAAGCGGCATGGATCTTGCCCGCTACAAGGGCAAGACGGTGGAAAAATGGTCGGCGCTGCTCCCGGCGGCAAGCAACGGCGAGACCAGCCGCTACGGAGTGCTGCTGGTGTATAAAAAGAAGGCCGTGGGCGCGTATCTGCTGGAAAAACCTTCCGGCACGGTGCTTGGACTGCAGGACGCTCAGAACGAACTGGCAAAGCAGACTTCCGGCGAGGATTACAGCGGCGACTGGGGCGAGCGGCACGACGAGCAACTGACCGACAGCACCGCACAGCAGACCTCCGGTGAACCGGAGACAGAGCCCGAAGCCGCCCCGCAGGCAGCCCCCTACACCGAGCTGCCGCTGGACGCAGAAGGGTATCCCGTGGAATAGGGACGGCATTGCTTAAAAAACGACCTTTTTTAAGCTCTTGTCCGGCAGTTGCACAAACTGCCTAGTTTTTACAAACGATTCGACAAAAATTAGACAAAACACGGATTTTTGTAGCATCCGTATGTTCAAATATAACAAAAAATTCTTGTAAAAATCGGCAATATGAAACGGTGCAAAAAAAACGGTACGGGTTTATAATAATAGTATACCGATTCCCGTTGGCAAAGCCATGTTCCGGGGCTGAATGTGCAGCCCGGGCAGAGGGATCAAGTAGTAAGGAGAAAATGATTATGAAGGAATTTCAGTACACTGTTAAGGATGCCTGCGGCATCCATGCCCGTCCCGCCGGCCTGCTGGTCAAGACCGTGAAGGGCTTTGCAAGCACCGCCACCCTCGAGAAGGACGGCAAGAGCTGCGATATGCGCAAGCTGATGGCTCTGATGGGCATGGGCGTCAAGCAGGGCGAGACCGTGACCATCAAGGTCGAAGGTGATGATGAAGAAGCAGCCGCAGAAGCAATCCAGAAGTTCCTGAGCGAGAACGTCTGAGCCGCGGCTTGAAAGCCGAGCCCTCGCGGGAAAACTGCGGGGGCTTTTTTTAACAAAACGCCGGGCGCTGCACGCCCGGCTGTAAGTGGAAGGAGAACGTGCTATGCAGGTAGGCACCGGCAAAAGCGTACTCAATGGCATCGCCATTGGCAAGCTGAAGATCTACAAGAAAAAAGATACCGCTATTTCCACCGCCCCTGTGGCAGATACTGCCGCAGAACTGGAGCGTTTTGAAGCTGCCCGCCAGAAGGCCATTGAGCAGCAGACCGCCCTGTACGAAAAGGCACTGGCAGAAGCCGGCGAGGACATCGCCGAGGTGTTCAACATCCACGCCATGATGCTGGATGACGACGACTTTGTGGACGCCATCAAGGAGATCATCAACAGCCAGAAAAAGTGTGCCGAGTACGCCGTCAAGACGGCAGGCAACAATCAGGCTGCGGTGTTCGCCGCCATGGACGACCCGTATCTGCAGGCCCGCAGCGCCGATGTGCTGGACATTGCGCAGGCCATGCTGGACATTCTGCAGGGGGTGGACAACGCTTCCCTGCAGGGCACCGAGCCCAGCATTCTGGTAGCCGAGGATTTGGCTCCCTCCGAGACCGTGCGCATGGATAAAAGCCTGCTGCTGGGCTTCATCACCCGCGAGGGCAGCTCCAACAGCCACACCGCCATTCTGGCACGCAGCATGAACATCCCCGCCCTGATCCAGTGCAAGGACATTCAGGACGACTGGGACGGCAAGATGGCTGTGGTGGACGGCTACAACGCCTGTGTGTATGTGGACCCCACCCCCGACCTGCTCAAGAGCCTGAAAAAGCGCCAGCAGGAAGATCAGAAAAAGCAGGCCCTGCTGCAGGAGCTGAAGGGCAAGCCCAACACCACGCTGGACGGCAAGACCATCAACGTGTTTGCCAACATCGGCGGCATGGGCGACGTGGGCGCTGTACAGCAGAACGACGCCGGCGGCGTGGGTCTGTTCCGCACCGAGTTCGTCTACCTGAACTGCAAGGACTTCCCCACCGAAGACTACCAGTTCGAGGCTTACAAGCAGGTGTTGGAAAGCCTTGCACCCCGCAAGGTCGTCGTGCGCACCTGTGATATCGGCGCAGATAAGACCGTGGATTACATGAAGCTGGATCACGAGGATAACCCCGCGTTGGGCTACCGCGCCATCCGCATCTGCCTGACCCGCAAGGACTTCTTCAAGACCCAGCTGCGCGCGCTGCTGCGTGCTTCCGCCTACGGCAACATGAGCATCATGTTCCCCATGATCACCAGCCTGCGGGAGCTGCAGGACGCCAAGGCTGTTCTGGAAGAGTGCCGCGCCGAGCTGACCGCCGAGGGCGTGAAGATGGGGCAGAACATTGAAGTGGGCACCATGATCGAGACCCCCGCCGCCGTGCTCATCGCGGACGAGCTGGCCGCCGAGTGCGACTTCTTCTCCATCGGCACCAACGACCTGACCCAGTACACCTGTGCACTGGACCGCCAGAACGCAAAGCTGGAGCCCTTCTTCAACCCCCATCACCCCGCCGTGCTGCGCGCCATCAAGATGACCATTGAAGCCGGTCACCGCCACGGCATCTGGGTGGGCATCTGCGGTGAGCTGGGTGCCGACACCGCCCTGACCGAGACCTTCCTGCGCATGGGCGTGGACGAGCTGTCCATGAACGCCAAGAGCATCCTGCCGGTGCGCAAGATCATCCGCAGCGTAGACCTGAGCAAGCCCTCTGAGAAGGCCTGACCCGCGGAAAAAATATTATTATAATTTGTGGCTCAGAAACGCCTGCGGGCGTTTCTGAGCCACTTTTTTTCACAGAAGGGGTAACTCTCCCGGACAGGCAAACCTTGCCGCCACACAAAAAAGCTCCCCCTTTGGGGGGAGCTGGCACGCCGTAAGGCGTGACTGAGAGGGTTCGCGCGGTGCGCATTCCCAATCATTTCCGCTGTTCCAGCATGGTCTGGAGGCGGGTCTTGGCGCGGTAATAGGTCACCCGCGCCCATGCGGCATTGTGACCAAAAATAGCCCCGATGCGGTCAAAGGGCAGTTCGCCAAACACCCGCAGGCTGAAAACCTCCTTGTAGGGTTCTTCCAGCGCGTGCAGACACTGGTGCACCGTAAAGGCAGCATCCTTGTCCACCAACAGCTGCGCAATATCCGGGCTGTCGGCGGCTTTTGTTTCGGCATCCTCCAGCGGGGCGGCATGCTTTGCGCGGCGGCAGTGGTCGTAGTAGGCGTTGCGCGCTACGGTGAACAGCCACGCCCGCACATCCTGCTTGCCGTCATAGTCTTTCAGGCCGTCCAGCGCCCGGAAAAAGGTCTCCTGCGTCAGTTCCTCGGCCAGCGCTTCGCTGCGGGTAAGTCCCTGCAAAAACAGGCAGACGTCCCGGAAGTAGAGCCGGTAGATGGTTTCAATGTCCATAATCAGCCCTTCTCAAACACGCCTTGTTCCTGTGTGACCACATCCTCAGATTCGTAAACATAGGTCTGCGTTCCATCCTCTTTTTTCAGGATGAACCGCTCCACCTGCTGACCGTCCCTGTAATAGCGGGTCTCGTCGGCGCATTGCACCGTCAGCAGCTGCGTACCGGAGACTGTAATGCTGGTATCGGAAGCCGATGTGCCCAGCAGCCCTTCCAGTGCGGCATGGATGTGCGGGAAAGTATAGCGCACCGCCCGGACGGTAACGGATGGTTTGCCCCAGTTAAAGGAGCCTTCCAGTTCCAGCCGGACGTTTTCACCCTGCACTTCCAGCACACAGAGGTTGGCCTCGTTTTCCTTTTTGTTGTAAGTCCATATTTTCGCCTGTTCTGCCGTTACCGGCGTTTTTGCGCCGCCCATCCAGAACACCAGCCCAAAAGCGCACAGCACTGCCAGAACCGCTGCCGCCGCTATGCGGATGCTCTTTTTCTGTAAGGTCTTTCGGATGTTCCGCAGCGGTGCATCCGGCTGGGGCTCCGGCTGCACCGGCACCGGCTTTTCCATCTGTTCCAGCTCTGCACGGCAGGCTTCGCACTCTGCAAGGTGCTGCTCCACCAGCGCACTGCTGGCGGGGCTGGCAAGCTTTTCGGCGTACAGGGGCAGTAAGTCGCGGATCACGTCACATTCCAGTTTCATGGTCATTTTCTCCTTTGCGGGCTTTCGTGTGCCCTTTCACCCCAATAACGCACAAAGAGGAAAAACGTTACAGAAAAAGTGCAAATTTACCGGACTGCGGTCTTTTCCCGCAGTTTTTTCGTTCCCTTGAGGAAGAGCCACACCAGCACCCCCAAAAGCAGGCAGATGCCGGCGTGCATGGCGGCCATCATGTAGTAGCCCTGAAAATCGAACCGCACCGTCCCGGCCATCAGGTAGGGCTGATGCCCCGCTTTATACAGGGTGACAAAACAGGAGATGGCGTTGTACAGGCCGTACAGCCCTGCCGCTGCGCACACGATGACCCGCAGCAGCTTGCTTGTGATGAATCTTATGAACATAATTGCAGCTCCGTCCTCTCTCCGTCCTTGTAGCAGTAGATGCCCCCTGCGCGAGAGAAGTCCTTATTTACCTCCACGCAGTCGAAGGCGCTGAAGGCCTGTTCAATTTTTCGGGCGTGCAGACAAAGCCCCGGATCTTCAACGCAGCATCCTCGCCCACCACCTCGTTCCACAGATGGATCGACCAGTAGCTGCAATTTTTGTCCACCGTCCATTTATCGTGCTGTTCCATGTAGTCCTCAATGACCTTCAGCTGCTCTTCCCCAATATTGGTGCTCAGGGACAATCTGCCGGTGTAGCGTCCGTAATGGGCGATATAGCACGGTTCCAGATCGAACAGCAGCCCCGAAAGTCCCGACACCGCCCAGACCGAGAAGGTGACCATCTCGCCGTCCGGGATGGCGCGGTCCTTCAGGTAGACCGTGTGCCCGGTGCGGTTGTCCAGCCCGATCCATGTATGCCCGAAACACTTGAGGAAGGGCTTGGATTCGCTCTTGCCGTCAAAGACTAACTATTAAAAGTCAAGCCCTAAAATAAAAAAATCCGCCAACCATCCGCTGCCCATGACAAACATCATTCAAATGCTGGCCTTGGAGTAGCGAGGGTGACGGAG
>ENA-USUG01003668-USUG01003668.1-human-gut-metagenome-genome-assembly--contig:-NODE-3668-length-20454-cov-13.471954_pt1 | contig 20454 bp, 21 predicted proteins | sample MGYA00250059_ERZ773394 | MGnify/ENA primary metagenome ERZ773394 (study PRJEB29103, sample SAMN06111957) | human gut metagenome | biome: human gut; feature: ankylosing spondylitis patient; material... | reverse complement strand
TATCGCTGAATAAGTAGAAAAATGAACATATTTAAGCTCCTGTCCTTACAAAGTACAGGAGTTTTTTTTATTTTTACGCCTCGAAACAAGAACATCAATGTTCCCGTTTCGATGATTTAAAATTGAAAGCTAAAATTTAAAATTACCAGAGATGCTAAACCTTAAATTTATTCAGGAAAACAAAGACACGGTCATTCGGAGATTAGCCGTAAAAAACTTTGATGCCAAGGAATTAGTTGAGAAAATTATTGCTCTCGATAACGAGAGAAAAAATTTACAAAAAGAATCGGATAACAAACAATCCGAAATGAATAGCATCTCCAAAGAAATCGGCTCCTTGATGAAAGCCGGAAAAAAAGAGGAAGCCGAACAAGCACGGGCTAACACAACCCGTCTGAAAGAAGAGATTGCAGCTTTGACTGCCCGACATAATAGCACTCAGAATGAGTTGAACTCACTGATTGTCCGTTTACCGAATTTACCACACGAATCCGTACCTCCCGGAAAGAGCGATGCGGACAACGTGATTGTAAAGATCTGCGATAACGTGCCTGCCCATGAAGAAGGCCAACTGCCCCACTGGGAATTGGCGAAAAAGTATCAGTTGATCGATTTCGAGGTAGGCGTGAAGATCACGGGTGCCGGATTCCCTGTCTACAAAGGTTTGGGAGCCCGTCTACAAAGAGCCTTAATCTATTTCTTCTTGGAAGAAAACATCAAAGCAGGCTACCAAGAAGTCATGCCCCCGCTTGTTGTCAATGAAGATTCAGGTTTCGGCACCGGTCAGTTGCCCGATAAAGACGGCCAGATGTACTACGTGAACGAAGATAAGCTATACCTTATCCCCACGGCAGAAGTGCCCGTCACCAACCTTTACCGGGACATGATCGTGGATGCCGATCAGTTGCCAATCAAAAATACGGCCTACTCCGCTTGTTTCCGCCGGGAAGCCGGATCATACGGGAAAGACGTACGCGGGTTGAACCGTCTGCACCAGTTCGACAAAGTTGAAATCGTGCAAATCACCCGTCCGGAAATATCTTACGAGGCTCTTGACGACATGGTAAAACACGTGGAAGGATTACTCATTAAGTTAGGTTTACCCTATCGTATCGTACGCCTGTGCGGTGGTGATCTGAGTTTTACCTCTGCCCTAACCTTCGATTTCGAAGTATATTCAAAAGCACAAGATCGTTGGCTGGAAGTAAGCTCTGTTTCCAATTTCGAAGAGTATCAGGCAAACCGACTGAAACTGCGTTTCCGAGATAAAGGAGACAAGAAAACAACAATGGCACACACTCTGAATGGTAGCGCTTTGGCATTACCGAGAATCGTGGCCGCATTGTTGGAAAACAACCAGACACCGGAAGGGATCCGGATCCCGGATGTACTCCGCGGATTCATGGGTGTTGACTATATAAAATAAAAACTGAAAACTAAAAGATAAAAGTTAATCCTCCACGGATCTTTTATCTTTTAGTTTTTAACTTTTAGATTTAACATGCGATTTATATACAACACCACATTCAGTATTGACGAAAACATTGCAGAGGAGTTCATTCAAGTCGTTCAAGGCGGCTACATCGCTTATCTTAAAAGCAAAAATCTTTGTAATGACATCCTATTTACCCGTGTCATGATTCGCGAAGGAGAAGGATTATCTCTATCCTTGCAACTCATATTTCCCTCTGCCGAAGAATACACGATCTTCATCGAAGTCTACAAGGATAGATTGCTACACATGCTGGTAGATGTGTTCGGAGAGAACCTCTTATATTTCAGCACGACACTCGAAGAAATCGAATAAATTGACATTCAGGCAGATTTTCGCTATATTTATAAACTAAAACAGATCAATGGAAAAACTAATCATGGGGATAGACCCCGGTACAAACTTCATGGGATATGCAATTCTTAAAACAACCGGGAAGAATTGTAAACCGGAACTTGTCGTGTCGGGAGTCGTTGACATGAAAAAAATGACCGATCCGTATCTCAAACTGCAAAGAGTATTCCAACGCACGCTGCAAGTCATTGACTCTTACCACCCGGACGAACTGGCCATCGAATCGCAATTCTACGGTAAAAACATCCAGTCCATGTTAAAACTCGGACGGGCACAAGGGGTCGCCATTGCTGCCGCTCTACAACGGAATATCCCCATTTTCGAATATGCCCCGAAAAAAATCAAAATGAGCATCACGGGCACAGGAGAAGCTTCCAAAGAACAGATTGCCCTTCTGCTAGGCAAATTCATGACAATACCGACCACCATTTCCACCTTGGACGAAACGGATGCCATCGCCATCGCCTATTGCCACCACCTACAAGGCAACCTGCCTACCACGGGAAACCCCAAATGCAAGGATTGGGGTGACTTCATCAAACAAAATCCGGATAAGGTTTTGTAAAACAATAAATTGTTTTACAAAGTTACAAGTTATGACAAACTTGTAACCAATTAACTTGTAACCTGTAACAAATCGGGCCATAGCTCCCGCTACGGCCCGATTCAACATGCAAAGTCAAACAATTTTAATCAACAATATTCAAATAAATACTTTCTTGAGCGTAAGGATAAAATTCTTTATCAGTACTTGCCATTCCTTTCAATTGCGGGTCAAGTTGTATCGCTTTTTGTAAAGCGCTAGCCATCGTCTGTACATCTTTCACTCTTGCCGCAGCCACGGCCATCATATAATATTCATACCCTTCCGTCAAATTCAACTTCTTCAATGTCTCCAGGGCAGCCCGATTATCATTAGCCATCAACTGAGCATAAGCCAAGTTCACGTTCGGCATCGTTTTCAAGTAAGGAATAGCCTTATTGTACTCTTTATTTTTCAATAACAATATCCCCAAGTTGTACTTCGCCTCCTTCTTTATAGAAGCTTTCGTGTACATATCTTTAGCTTGAGTATTATTCCCTTCATTTTGATAAACAATTCCAAGATTGTTCATCACTTCCGGTTTTTGATTAATTACAACTGCCGATTCCAGTAATTTTTTAGCTTTTCTATAATCCTTGTTCCGGATAGCGATAACGGCCAAATCATTCAGCAAGTTTACATCCGTACGAGCAGATAAAACAGAAGTCTCTTGTAATTGAGGCACGTAATAAGTCGTCACTTGATCCTCCACTTGCGTCACTTCAGGCACGGTATAAAAAATATAGAAATCAGCCCGCCGCAAGGTCGGAAGAATCACATCTTTCAATTCCGGTACCGTCTTAATATATGATTCCAACACGGCATCCCGTTTCTTCAAATTCGGGGCATTCTGCAAATCTTTCACCATTTGCGCCTTATTCTTCAAGTTGGAATCATTCAACAACATATACAGCCCTTCCCAATTCTCGCTCACCTTGTTGGAAACGATAAATTTAGCATTCTTTGCCATCGGTGTGTTAGCCAATCCCAAATCTTTCATGAAATAAGCCTTGGCCGTATTGAAACGATTCGTGGTCAAGTTCTTGTTCAGCCTTTCCGGTCCCTCCGGAGAACTGGAAACGTACATCAACATATTAGTAATCTTGGCATTCTTTTCAGCCAATATTTTCTTCATCTCTTGAGCAGCCTGCGTCATGACAGACGACTTTCGTTGTGCATCCGTGATCACGGATTTAGATAACGGGAATAACACGTACCCGCTAATAATTCCCACACCCGTGGACGGAACATCTTTCACGAAAGTTTCGGTAAACAAAGGAATTGCATCCGGATTATCCGGTAGAGAATACATGTATGTTTTCCATTCCTTCACCCCGTTCGTATTCAATATAGCCGGAGTAAACTCAACGGTTTTATTCCCCATGATCGCCTCAATATCAGCGATAAGTACCCCTTTTTGCATACCGTCACGATAAGGGAATGACAAATTGTATGTACCTAGCGTATTCCCCTTGTATTCCACCACCGGATAATCGGTTCCCTTCACCTTCACTCCTTGAAAATAAAGCGGTCCCATCGCTTCTTCCCCACCGGGATATTGCATTTTAGGAGTCACTTTCAAGATTAACTTTTTATAAAATTGCTTCGGGGCAAAAGCAATATTATAATTAAAATTCACTGCCCCATCCACCGCAGTCAACTGCTGAGGAGAAACTTTCCCCACAATGGCCGTTTCGATGGCCTCTCTCTCCAACTTCTTCATGGTATTACACCCCACCATCAAGAAAGAGAGCATCAAAATAACTCCACTCGTTATCAACGATAATTTTCTCATAGTTCTCTTTTTTTGCGTTTAACTTATTCTATCCATTAAAAATGTTCATATTTTTCAATTCATATCCTCTCTAACGAATTTTATTGAATAAGGTTTTTTATCTTTGCCAAAAGTTTTAAAACAAGGAGATTCAATTCACATTTATTATGGAAGAAACTGTTAAACCGATATACATTGAACAGCTTTTTAAAAGTAAGAATCCCAAATTGGCCCGCTGGATTCCGAAATTCGTTTATTCATTTTTAAAACGTGTCATCTGCCAAGACCAGATCAACGACTTCATCTCTAAATACGGGGATCGGAAAGGTTTGGATTTTGCCGAAGGCATCTTGGAATATCTTGATATTTCTTACATTATCGAAGGTAAAGAAAATTTACCGGACCCCAACGGACGTTATATCTTCGCGGCCAATCACGCTTTGGGAGGACCGGATGGTATCATCCTGATCTCTTTCTTGGGGAAAATATATAAAAAACTGAAATTCCCGGTAAATGATTTACTGATGAATCTCAAAAATCTTAATAACATCTTTTTACCGGTTAACAAACACGGGGCCTTAGCCAAGGAAGCCGCGGTTGACTTGGAAAACGCCTTTGCCTCCGATGCCCAGGTCATCACCTTCCCTGCCGGAATGGTAAGCCGCAAAATTAAAGGCGTGGTGAAAGATTTGGAATGGCAAAAAAGTTTCGTGGTAAAAGCCGTTAAATACCAGCGGGACATCATTCCGATACGAGTAAAAGCGGAAAATTCAAAATTCTTTTATAATTTAGCAAACTTTCGTACCAAAATAGGACTAAAAGTAAATCTCGAAATGATGTATCTTCCCAAAGAAACATTCAACAAAAAAGGTTCAACATTTACTCTGATTATCGGAAAACCTATTAAATGGGAAACGCTGGATAAAAGCAAGACACCGAAAGAATGGGCGGAAGAAATAAAGAACATTGTCTACCAATTATAGATCTACATAAACTATGCAACCAGTTATCTATCCTGTAAATAAAGCGAAATTATTAGCAGAACTAACAGAAGAAAGATTCATTCGTAAAACCAACAAGGGAGGAAACGAAATTTACTCGTTTAACGCTTTCAACAGTCCTAACTTGATGAAAGAAGTAGGCAGGTTACGGGAATTAACTTTCAGAACAGCCGGAGGGGGTACAGGAAAAGAGGTTGATATTGACCCGTTTGACGTTGACGAACAGGTTCCCTACCAGCAATTAATCGTGTGGGACCCGAAAGAACAAGAAATTCTAGGCGGCTACCGGTATATTCTATGCGATAACCTTCCTTTAAATCAAGAAGGAGAACCCAACCTGGCCACCACCGAACTTTTCCGTTTCTCCGAGACATTCAAAAAGCAATATCTCCCTAAAATGATCGAACTGGGACGTTCTTTCGTACAACCTTTGTACCAGTCTACAAAAATGGGACGCAAGTCCCTGTTCGCCTTAGATAACTTGTGGGACGGACTGGGAGCCCTTACCGTGGAAAATCCGAACATGGAATATTTCTTCGGGAAAGTAACCATGTACACCAGCTTCAACATCGAAGCGCGCGACATGATTTTATTCTTTATGCGAAAGTACTTTAAGGATACAGAAAAACTTGTCGAACCGATTACTCCGCTGGAAATTCATATCGATGACAATAAACTCGGAAAAATACTTTGCGGGAATAACTATGACGAAGATTACCGTATTCTTTCCCGCTATGTCAGGGAACATGGAGAAAACATCCCCCCCCTGGTAAATGCCTACATGAGCCTGTCGCCTTCCATGAAAACCTTTGGGACGGCCATAAATTCAGGCTTTGGCGGTGTGGAAGAAACAGCTATTCTGATCAAGATTGCAGATGTGTACGAAACCAAAAAAGCCCGTCACATCTCGACATACATTCCTCGAATACTGCGGTTAAGAAAATTTTAATCAGACGACCACAAAGATTAAACTGATTCCGATGACAAAATAAACCAACGACTCGATGATATGCATAATCAACGAGAAATGAACATTTTGCATCAACCGACGAGACAAACGATCTGCCAGCAAAGCTATCAAAGAGAAGATAACAATAGCTTGCGCCATAAAAAGCAACCCCAGCACCAGTAACTCTCCTGCCGGATTCTCCGCGGCAGGACTTACAAACTGGGGGAAAAACGCGATAAAAAACAACAATACTTTCGGATTCAGAATATTCATCAGAATCCCCTTGCGGTACAGCTTATACTCCACCCCGGCAACCGTTGGTAAAGCCAGTGAATTTTCCTTCCGGTGGATAAATGATTTCACACCCAAATAGATCAAGTAAGCCGCCCCCATGTACTTCAGCACGCTAAATGCCACCGGAGAATTATACAGGATCCAAGAAAGCCCCAGGCTTACAGCCGCGGTATGGGCGATTAACCCCGTACACAGACCGCAAGCGAAAATAATCCCCGCCTTCTTTCCCCGGGTAATACTTTGCGTGATCACGAATAAAATATCCGGCCCCGGCATCAGGGTCAATAATATGGCTGCACTTAGAAAACCCAGTATATTCACTTGAAAAAGCTAAAAGTTAAAAACTAGTTTAGACTAAAAGATAAAAGCTAATAGTCCTAATCATTGAACTCTTAGCTTTTATCTTTTAGTCCTTATTTCTACAACAAGTTACTTGCCACCTCTGCCAAATAACTTCTCTCCCCTTTTTCCAAATGCACGTGGGCAAAAATATCCTGTCCCTGCATTCGATCAAACAAGTGTGACAAACCATTCGACTGTCTGTCCAAGTAAGGAGAGTCAATCTGGTCAATATCCCCCGTGAACACCATCTTCACGCCCTCTCCCGCACGGGTGATAATCGTCTTAACCTCATGCGGCGTAAGATTCTGCGCTTCATCCACGATGAAAAAGACGTTTGACAAACTCCGTCCCCTGATATAAGCCAGCGCGGAAATCACCAGACGTTCGTCTTTCAACATATCCTCGATCAGCCGGTTCTCCGAGCTATGCATATTATAACGATGCTTAATCACGGCCAGATTATCAAACAAGGGCTGCATATACGGACTAACCTTCTCGTTCACATCCCCCGGCAAATACCCCAAATCCTTATTTGACAAAGCCACGATCGGACGTGCCAGGTAAATCTGTTCGAACGCCTTATTCTGTTGCAATGCCGCGGCCAAAGCCAGCAACGTCTTTCCCGTTCCGGCCTTACCGCTTAAGGCAACCAACGATATATTCGGGTTCATCAACGCGTCCAATGCAAACGCCTGCTCCGAATTCTTCGGGTAAATACCGAAAGTATTTAACTTCTCTACCTTCCGTACTACTTTCCGAACCGGATCGTAACAAGCCAACACCGAATTACTACCATTCTTTAATATATAATAATTGTTGCCTTTTATCTCTTCTTTCGGGAAGAACGTTTCCACGGGAACTCCCGCTTCACCGCTCTCGTAAAGCTTGGCGATCAGCTCTTGAGAAAAATCCTCTTTTGTCTCTATACACTTGTTCAGCGACACCTCCAGATCTTTCACCTGATCGGTCTTGTAATCCTCGGCCAAAATACCCAGAGACCTCGCCTTCATCCTCAAGTTCATATCTTTCGACACCAGAATGACCTTTTCCCCTTTTCTCTTCTCTGTTACATATTCGGCAATGGCCAATATCCGATGATCGGGTATATCTTCGCTAAAAGAGTCATTCATCTTGGGGGAGAACGGGACACCCGTCTGGATAAACAAACGCCCCCGTCCCTTACCTAGCGGGGCTCCTTTTTCAAAAAAATCCGATCCGGAAATCTGATCCAATTCCCTGACAAACTCACGGGCATGATAATTAATCTGGTCATTCCCGCGTTTAAACTTATCTAATTCCTCCAATACCGTGATTGGAATAACAATATCATTATCCTCGAAATTATAGATGGATCTGTAATCGTGTAAAATCACATTCGTATCTAATACAAATGTTTTCTTATTCTTCGTTTTAGCCATAATGTAATTTTTAAAAACAATGACAAGTTACAAAATATAATAACAAAAAAAGCGGCTCACGCCGCTTTTTTTTTAATGTATAAACCGGAACAACCTGTTCCAACGTATCTTACCCAAGAAAGATTTATCCTTATCCAAAGAAAGCCAGATAAAATAAGCCTTCCCGACAATATGATCCTCCGGAACGAAGCCCCAGTAACGGGAGTCGGCCGAATTATGACGGTTGTCCCCCATCATCCAGAAGTAATCCATCTTGAAAGTATACTTATCTGCCGGGGAGCCGTTAATATATATTACAGAATCCTTTACCTCCAGCTTATTCTCCTCGTATGCCCCGATAATACGGTCATAAAGCGGTAAATTCTCCAACGTCAGATCGATCGTTTCCCCTTTCTTCGGGATCGGTAGCGGTCCGAAATCATCACGGGTCCACGGGTAATTCGGGCTATACGGGAATATCAGTCTGTCCTCCTCTTCACGAGTCACCGACAGGACATTCGACATCTTCTTGATCTTCTCCACCATCTCAACCGTCAAAGGCAACACGTAACAATTATTTCCCCTATAACCGCTATTAATATCCTCCATGGAAACACCCATCTCCTGCAACTTCACCCTATTAAACGGTGCATTCACGATAATATCATAATTATATTGCATCTTATCATTGTCCTCCAACTTCTTCCCGTTCACGTAAAGCACGGCATCTTTCATTTCCAGGACATCACCCGGCATCCCGACGCATCGCTTGATATAATTCTCCCGTTTATCCACCGGACGAGCGATAATCTCATTCTCCCGCCAGATTTTTTTACGAGCGATAGACCAAGCTTCCTCCGGGGTTACACTCAATCCCTGCTCCCATGCTGCATCCTGAACATCAGGCAGCTTTCCTCTGATTTGCGAATAGTAATCCGGGTTCTCCCTTCCAACGACAACCGTATCCCCCGCCGGGAAATTAAACACGACAATATCCTCTCGTTTGACCTCTCCCAACCCGGCAATCCGTTTGTAGGGCCATTGTATCAAGTCCGAATAAGCCTTCGTTGACTGGGTGAAAGGCAAGGTATGATGAGTGAACGGTACTGACAACGGGGTATTAGGCAATTTCGGCCCGTAAGCCACCTTGCTCACGAAAAGATAATCCCCGACCAACATGGACTTTTCCATAGAGGAAGTCGGGATCGTGTACGCCTCGAAGAAAAACATCCGGATCAATGTAGCCGCGATAATTGCAAAAATCAAAGCATCAATCCATTCCACCGCCTTGCTCTGTTTTTCCACTCCTTTTTTCTTCCAGAAAGCCCAGTGTACCTTCTTCGTGATATAAATATCAAACAGGACAGGCACGCCTAACAACAGCCACCAACTCCCGATCCATAACGTCCAAAGCAGGTACACGAAAAGCATACACCCGAATTTAAACCATCTATTTGTCAATATCCTACTCATATTATTTCTTGATTTATGATTTTAGATTTTAGATTCCAACCGAACAAGACCAACACTTCTTTCATTCTAAATTCTAAATTTTAAATTTTAAATTTCAAACTAAATTCAACTTTTATCTTTTAGTTTTCATCTTTTATCTTAATCAGGTCCTCCATTCCAAACATCCCCTTTTTCCCCATCAAAAACTCCGCTGCCATCACAGCCCCTTGGGCAAAACCATCCCGGGAATAAGCGGAATGATATATCTGAATTTCATCCACGCCCGATTTATACGTTACCGAGTGAATCCCCGGAACCTCACCCTCTCTTTTAGCTTTCACGGGCAACTCTCCCGCTTCCACCTTCCCCTCGTCCAACACCCAAGACGTGTATTCCGGATGCTCTTTCAAAATATCTTTTGCCAAAGTAAGCGCTGTCCCACTGGGGGCATCCAGCTTATGAATATGATGGGTTTCCTCGACAGAAACTTTATAATCGGCAAATCGAGCCATCGTCCGTGCCAGCCACCGATTCAGATGAAAAAATATATTCACCCCGATACTATAATTGGACGCGTAAAAGAAGCCTCCCCCCAGTTGCTCGCGCGACATCATCACCTCGTCCCATCTTTCCAACCATCCCGTCGTGCCGGACACCACCGGAACATGATTACGGAAACACCAATTATAATTATCGACTGCCACGACCGGGGTTGTGAATTCAATCGCGACATCCGCTTGTTTCAACTGATCATCCGTACACGTTGCCCGGTTATTCTCATCCACGATCAACACGACTTCATGCCCTCGCGCCCGAGCCAAACGCTCTATCGCTTTTCCCATTTTCCCGTATCCAAGTAATGCAATCTTCATTCTATTAATTAAAAAAAATAATGTATCACTATTTTACAAAGATAATATTTAAAAATAAAAAAGGCCACCCGAGGGCAGCCTTTTCTGATATTTTATAATTACTAAGCTAACTCTTTCACTTTCGCAACGATCGCTTTGAAAGCTTCCGGTTGATTCATGGCCAAATCAGCCAGAACTTTACGGTTCATGTTTACCTCAGCTTTATGAACTAAGCCCATAAACTTAGAGTAAGACAAACCTTCCATTCTAACCGCGGCGTTAATTCTCTGAATCCACAACGCTCTAAATTCTGATTTTTTCTTCTTTCTGTCACGGTACGCGTACGTTAAGCCTTTTTCATACGTGTTTTTGGCAACCGTCCAGACATTTTTTCTTGCACCAAAGTTACCTCTGGTTTGACTTAACACCTTTTTTCTACGTGCTCTTGAAGCAACGGCATTTTTAGCTCTTGGCATAATCTTTTGTTTTTTGAATGTTAGCGCCCCTCAAGGAACTTAACTGGCATAACATCCCGGTTAATTACTGTTTTTTTTTAAATTTCTTAGATACAAAGCATTTTTCTCACAGTTGCATCGTTAGCAATGTCAACGATAGACGTATGAGTCAAATTTCTTTTTCTCTTGGTTGCTTTCTTGGTCAGAATATGACTTTTAAAAGCATGTTTTCTCTTAATCTTCCCGGTAGCAGTCAAAGAAAATCTTTTCTTTGCACTACTTACACTCTTCATCTTTGGCATTTGTTCTAATTTTAATTTGTTTCAGAATATATGTAATTATAAAATACCTTATTAATTTTAGATTTAATGATTTTAGATTTCAGATTGAAACATTCCATGATTTTGAATACAGAAACCGATTCATTCCAAATTCCAAATTTTAAATGCTAAACTTTCACTATTTTTTCGGGGCGATAACCACGATCATCTTCTTCCCTTCAAGCATGGGCGCGGATTCCAACTTCCCGTAATCTTCCAACGCGTTGACAAAGCGTTCCAACAAGTCAGCCCCTTGATCTTTAAACAGAATCGAACGACCCTTGAAGAACACGTAAGCTCTCACCTTCGCACCTTCTTGCAGGAACCCGATCGCGTGTTTCAACTTGAAATTGAAATCATGATCATCTGTCTGAGGCCCGAAACGGATCTCCTTTACAACGACTTTCACGCTCTTGGCTTTAATCTCTTTCTGCTTTTTCTTCAACTGATACAGGAACTTGCTGTAATCAATGATCCTGCATACAGGTGGATCGGCATTGGGGGATATCTCTACCAGATCAGCTCCGGCAGCTTCAGCCATGGCTAAAGCTTCTTTTAAAGAATAAACACCCGCTTCTACATTTTCACCAACAACTCTCACAGAAGCAGCCCGAATTTGCTCGTTCACTCTGTGCTGTGGCTTGTCATTTTGACCTCTGCCCCTAATTTCCATTGTTCTTGCTATAATTAATCCTCCTTTTATTATTATTCATTGTAGATAGAGTTCAACTGAGCCTCTACCTCTTTATTTATCATTTCAGCAAACTCTTCCGTTGTCATCGATCCTTTATCTCCCTCCCCTTGACGACGAACAGAAACTTTATTCTCGTTCATTTCCTGCTCACCGACAATCAACATGTAAGGAATCTTTTTCAACTCGTTATCACGTATCTTACGACCAATCTTTTCGTTACGATCGTCTAAAACGGTGCGAATGTCGGAATTATTTAAGAAATTTACAACTTTTTGAGCATAATCGTTGTATTTTTCACTGATCGGGAGCACCACGACCTGATCCGGCGTCAACCACAACGGGAATTTTCCACCCGTATGCTCGATCAGCACGGCCACGAAACGCTCCATACTTCCGAACGGCGCCCGGTGAATCATAACCGGACGATGCTTCTGGTTATCGGCACCCGTGAATTCCAAGTCGAAACGTTCCGGCAAATTGTAATCCACTTGAATCGTTCCCAACTGCCATTTCCGACCGATAGCATCCTTCACCATGAAATCCAGCTTCGGTCCATAGAAAGCAGCCTCACCCAACTCTACCGTCGTTTTCAATCCTTTCTCGGCAGCAGCCTCGATAATAGCACTCTCGGCCTTCTCCCAGTTTTCGTCGGTTCCGATGTATTTTTCCTTGTTATTCGGGTCTCTCAAAGAAACCTGCGCGGTGAAATTATCGAAACTCAACGCTTTGAATATCGTGAAAATAATATCGATCACTTTCTTGAACTCCTCTTTCAACTGATCGGGCGTACAGAACAAATGGGCATCATCCTGCGTGAACCCGCGCACCCTTGTCAACCCGTGCAATTCCCCGCTCTGCTCGTAACGATACACCGTACCGAACTCGGCAAAACGCACCGGAAGATCCTTGTACGACCGCGGTTTGAACTTGTACATCTCGCAATGGTGCGGGCAGTTCATCGGTTTCAACATGAACTCCTCGCCTTCCTGCGGGGTCGTGATTACCTGGAAACTATCTTTACCGTACTTCTGGAAATGTCCTGAAGTCTTGTACAAATTCACGTTACCGATATGCGGCGTGATCACCTGCTGGTAACCGTATTTCTTTTGCACTTTACGCAAGAAAGCCTCCAGACGATCTCTCAACATGGCACCCTTCGGCAACCACATCGGGAGTCCCGAACCAACCGCTTGCGAGAACATGAACAACTCCATCTCCTTACCGATCTTGCGATGATCGCGTTGTTTGGCCTCCTCCATCATCACCAACCACTCGTCCAACATTTTCTGTTTCGGGAAAGTAATTCCGTATATACGGGTTAACATCTTGTTGTGTTCATTCCCCCTCCAGTAAGCCCCCGCAACAGAAGTCAACTTGATAGCCTTGATATAGGATGTATTAGGCAAATGCGGTCCGCGGCACAAATCCGTGAAATCACCTTGACGGTAATACGTGATTGTCCCGTCTTCCAAATCGTTGATTAACTCTACCTTATATGTCTCGTTGAGCGATGAAAAATGATTCAACGCCTCTTGCTTACTAACGTCTATCCTGCAATATTCCTCGTTCTTTCTTGCCAATTCCAACATCTTCTTCTCGATCTCCGCCAAATCTTTCTCTTGGATAGCAACACCTTCTCCCGGGTCCACGTCATAGTAGAAACCATTTTCAATAGCCGGACCGATACCGAACTTGATATTCGGGTAAATAGCCTGCAAAGCTTCTGCCATAAGGTGTGCAGATGAGTGCCAGAAAGCATGGCGTCCCTCTTCATCGTCCCATGTATATAGCTTAATCTCGGAGTCTGTTGTTATACCGCGCGTCAAATCCCACGTGACGCCATTTACGGATATAGACAACACTTCCTTAGCCAGCTTATGGCTAATCGACTTAGCTATGTCCATGCCGGTAACCCCGGACTCGAACTCTTTTACATTCCCATCGGGAAATTTAATCTTTACCATTCTGCTTTCTTTTAGTTATTACTCTTTGTAATTTACGAACTGCAAAACTATAAAAAAACATCGGGATATCAAAGAAAAAGCCCGGCTTAAACATGCCCTTTGCCTTGAAAAAGAATCCGACACCATGTATGCCCCGAAACACCCCCATTTCATCTTTAACAAATACAAATAAATGCTATCTTATATCTATTTCATTGCCTTCATATTGCCACCCGCTCCCATTCCGCTCCCATTCTCCTCCCATTCCGCTCCTATTCCTATTGAAAAAATATTAAAATATAATATATTCTATATACAAGCTGATTCATCTATGATACCAAGCAAATACATGGAATATAGGAATTTGATTTATAACATCCTATACAACAGGGATCATCTTCGTCTAAAACAAGGCGACACGTAGAGGTTAGCACGGGAGGGTAAAACCACCTGGTAATCAACCCCCTCCTTGCTAGTAAAGATAAAAAAGTAAACGTAAAAAAGCACCGGTTCGTGCAACTGGAATCTAAAATCTGGAATCTAAAATCTAAAATTTAACATCTGAAATTAATAAAGCTATTCCTGCCCGTGCAATTTATTGAATAAAATGGCCAAGTTCGTGTATATTGTCGTGTTTTGCACGGCGATATGGGCAGGAACCTTGATCCGGGCCGGGGTAAAGTTCCAAATAGCCTTGATTCCCCAAGCAACCATTAAATCGGCCACATTTTGGGCACATTCGGCCGGAACGGTAATAATACCTATCGCCACGTTACATTCTCCCGGCATACCCCGGAACTGGTCCACGTGAAAAATTTCGACATCATTAATCTTTGTTCCGATTTTAGACTTGTCCACGTCGAAAGCCTTCTGTATATTCAACCCGAAATTCCTTAATCCCTTATCCTGCAGCAAGGCACACCCTAGTGAACCTGCCCCGACCAGAAAGGCATTATTAATTTTATTGAAACCAAGAAAGTCATCCAGTATCTCCACGAAATTATCCACCTCGTAACCGACACGAGTTTTCCCGGAGATACCGGTATGTGATAAATCTTTCGTCACTTGCGTGGCGTCTATTTCCATGTATTCAGCAATTCTTGTCGATGAAACGTATTTCTCCCCCTGTTTTTGCAATGTTTTCACGAAAGAAAGATACGCGGGCATCCGCCTCAAAACAGGAACTGGAACAATTTTACTATCATTAGCCATATAACGTTCTAAAATTTCTGCAAAGTTATATCTTTTCGGCGAGATTCGACACAAAGAATTTGCATTATTTCTTATCTGTTGTTTCCGGACGAACAACTGTTTTGGCTGACGCGACCATATAACATTCCCCGTTAAACACGGCCCCGGCCTCAACAAGCATCGTTGTCGTGGAAATCGTTCCCTTCACGTTTGATTTTGCCCTTAACACGACAATACCGGTCGAGACGATATCCCCCTCCACGTTTCCATACACGTTGATATTCGGAGAATTAACTTTTCCCTTAACACGAGAAGAAGGCCCGAGGATCAAACGCCCATCAGTACGAACCGTCCCGACTAGCGAGCCGTCTATCCGTATGTCTCTTGGCGTTTGAATATCACCCTCCACGACAGCACCTTCACTCAAAAGATTCAAGATTGCCTGTACATCTTTTTCCATATTTCTATTTCATTTTTTATTCCAACAATTAGCATGTTTTCTTACCATGACATCGTAATTCCGGGTCTAAAGTTAGCGAAATTCCATCAGATACATATATCATTTTCACCGACATACACACGTTATTTACTTCATTTTCCATGCTCTCCCAATAGAATACATGAAAAGAATATACCGTACAGCCTATATCTCTAAAATTCATTTCACGCTCGTACGCGATAAAAGTTACATGTTTATTATGTATTATTAACTTTTCATTTCTTTAATGCCTTCTCTTTTTCACTAAAAAGAAATATCAAAGTCCGGACTTACACCCACCGTATATTTTTACTATTTTTGCCCGCTCAATAAGATGAACCAGTTTATTTAAAAGAACATACATGAATTACAAGGAAACATTAGAATGGCTGTTTGCCCAACTTCCCATGTATCAGAGAGAAGGCAAGGCCGCGTACAAAGCCAATTTGGATAATACGTTAAAACTGGACGAACACTTCGGTTCCCCGCACAAGCAATTCAAAACGATCCACGTGGGAGGTACGAATGGCAAGGGGTCCGTGTCTCACATGTTGGCTTCCATTTTACAGGAAGCCGGGTATAAAACCGGACTGTACACGTCCCCGCATTTGAAAGATTTCCGGGAACGTATCAAAATAAACGGGGAGATGATCACGGAAGAATACGTGATCCATTTCGTGGAAGAGAACAAATCGTTTTTCGCCGAAATCAAACCTTCCTTTTTCGAAATGACGGTAGCCATGGCTTTCCAATATTTCGCAGAGCAACAGGTTGATATCGCTGTTATTGAAGTAGGGCTTGGGGGACGGTTGGACTCCACGAATATCATTACCCCCCTGGCCTCGGTGGTCACGAATATTTCATTCGATCACATGGCTCTTCTCGGTGACACGTTGGAAAAAATCGCACGCGAGAAAGCCGGGATCATCAAACCCGGTATCCCCGCTATCATCGGGACGAAAGATGCCTCCAGTGATTTTGTTTTCATTGAAAAAGCAAAAGAATGCGGAAGTCCCCTTGAATTCGCGTCCGAAAACTGGCAAGTAACACGGGATGACAAGAATGTTTACCGGTTGGAGAACAAAAACGGGGTCGTGTTTGCCCCCGTGCAAGCAGACTTGAAGGGGCTTTATCAACGAAAAAATATTCCGGCCGTTCTGGAAACTATTCTAACCCTCAGGAACAATGGTTTGCATATTTCCGATCAAAACGTGTATGACGGTATTGTCAACACCATTCGCAACACGGGACTGCTTGGACGCTGGCAGGAATTATCACAAGCGCCTTACACGGTATGCGACACGGGGCATAACATCGACGGACTGACCGAGATTGTCGCGCAACTAAAAACCTGCACGTACGAAAAACTTCATTTCGTGATCGGTATGGTAAATGATAAGGACGTGGACAGCGTGTTGCATATTCTGCCCAAAGATGCTATCTATTATTTCTGCAAAGCCTCTATCCCCAGGGCCATGGACGAAAAGATTTTAGCCGAGAAAGCCCGGGCAAATCATCTTCACGGGACAACCTTCCCGACCGTCGCGGCAGCCTATCAAGCAGCCCGCGATGCTGCCGGCGAGCGGGATATGATATATATCGGGGGAAGTACCTTTGTTGTAGCGGAAGTGATTTAAAATAAGGTCATAAAGAAAAGAGTGTCAAAATCAGTTTGACACTCTTTCTTTAACTACACGAAAAATCAAACTATAAACTTTATCTTATTCCTTTTCAGGCGTTTCTTTTTGCGCTTTGAATACCGCGATCACGTTATTATTATCTTTCAGCGTCAACTTATCATTCTTGATGATAAAACTCTTCGTATCTTCCAGCACCTTGAAAAAACTGGTTTCAATATCCATATCAGGACAAGCCATCCGGGTCGCTCCCATCCCGCTAAAAGTTAATTGCGATTCATTTTGCTCGTAAGTACCAAAAAAACGATTACATCCGGCCCTTCCAAATACTTTCTTATTATCGCTTTCAAGCGTGATGAAGACCTCGCTTCCCCTTTCTTTGAACTTAATTTCTTTTCCGTTCAAACTCTCCGCTACCCATTTCACCCCGGTCAGAGAAACACTCTCTTTTGCCGATTTGCACGAAGCCATCCATATTGTTAGTAGACAACAAAAAAATATTCCTTTCATAATTCAATCTCTATTTTTGGATAATTAGTAGTCATTCGTTTTCTTACTCTTGTTAGCAAATACTATGCCAAAAAGCCATGTACTCAACCATTGCCACCTCATTCAAAGATTCATTTGTTTGAAAAAAACGTACCGTGAAAAAAAACAACTAAAGGGACGAATTAACCTTTGAATTACTGAATAAATTCAATAATTGATTATATATTTGCACGTATTTTTAAAATGAATAATTATAGGGTAAATTAGAAATAATTATCTACATATCAAAAACATAATAGAACAATGTCCAAGGTTATAAAACTGAAAAAGGGCCTTGATATCAAGTTAAAAGGAGAAGCAGAGAATCTGGTAAAAAGCATTGAGAAATGTGATTTTTACGCGGTCAAACCGACAGACTTTCGTCTACTTACCCCCAAATTTGCAGTAAAGGCAGGCGATCAAGTGAAAGCGGGCGACGTGTTGTTTATCAACAAGTACAGGCCCGAAGTCAAATTCACATCACCTGTTAGCGGTACAGTCGAAGCCGTGAACAGAGGAGAGAGAAGAAAATTACTGGAAGTCGTGGTTAAAGCGGATGCCCAGATCCAATACAAAGATTTTGGAGCCGCCGACGTGAACAAACTTTCCAGGGAGGAAATCATCGAAAAATTGCTTGACAGTGGCGTATGGCCCATGATCAAACAACGTCCGTACGACATCATCGCGAACCCGGCCGATATGCCGAAAGCGATATTCGTGTCCGGTTTTGATTCCGCACCTCTCGCTCCGGATTTTGACATTACTCTTACAGATGAGTTGGCCGCGCTTCAATCCGGAATCGATTGCTTAAACAAGTTAGGCGGTAAAAACGTGAACTTAAACTTGAAAGAAGGTACGCCGTCATCGTCCGTGTTCACCAAGCTGAAAAACGTGGAGGTAAATTACTTCGCGGGACCGCATCCGGCTGGGAATGCAGGAATCCAGATACACCACTTGAACCCGATCAATAAAGGAGAGATCGTTTGGGTGGTAAATGCCATGGATCTTGCCATTATCGGGCGATTATTTATTTCCGGTAAATTCGATGCCCGCAAGACGATCGCTCTGGTGGGGTCGGAAGTTGAAAAGCCCGCTTATTACAAGACTATTTTAGGTGCAAACATCGGTTGCATCGTGAACGGGAAACTGAAGAACCAAGTTCATCAACGTATTATTTCCGGTAATGTACTCACGGGTTACAAGGTTAGCGAAGAGAATTATCTCGGATACTATAATAACATGGTAACGGTTATTCCCGAAGGAGATCATTACGAATTTTTGGGCTGGGCCGCTCCCGGGTTCAATAAATTCTCCATATCAAAAACGTTCCCCTCTTTCTTATGCCCGAAGAAGAAATACACCCTTGATGCCAATTATCACGGGGAAGAGAGAGCTTTCGTGGTGACAGGCCAATACGAGAAAGTCCTTCCCATGGACATTCTTCCCGTTTACCTGCTGAAAGCCGTACTGGCAGAGGATTTGGACAAGATGGAACAACTCGGAATGTACGAGGTTGTCCCGGAAGATATGGCTTTATGCGAGTTCGTTTGTACCTCTAAAACCCCGGTACAGGAGATCCTGGAAAAAGGTATAGAGTTAATGATAAAAGAACTAAGCTAATTTTAAATTGCAAATTTTAAATTGTCAACTCCTTGATGGAACACGATTCAAAATTTAAAATCTAAAATCTAAAATTTAAAATTATAAAGATGAATTTTTTACGCAATTATTTAGATAAGCAAAAGCCAAAATTCGAAAAGGGAGGCAAACTATACAAGTTGCATTCTGTTTTCACGGGTTTTGAGTCTTTTCTTTTCGTGCCTAACCGCACGACATCTTCAGGCTGTAATATCCGGGACGCGATCGATCTGAAAAGAACCATGATCGTTGTCGTACTGGCCCTTATTCCGGCTCTTTTATTCGGTATCTACAACGTGGGGTACCAGCATTTCAACGCGATGGGAACGCTGGCGAACACAGGTTTCTTCGAGTTGTTCTTCTATGGATTGTGGAGAGTATTACCCATGATCGTTGTTTCTTACGTGGTCGGGTTGGGTATTGAATTTGCCGCCGCGCAGATCAGGGGACACGAGATCAACGAGGGATTCCTCGTATCCGGTCTGTTAATCCCGATGGTTATGCCGATCAACGCTCCCCTTTGGATGGTAGGAGTTTCTACCGCCTTCGCGGTGATTATCGGTAAAGAAATCTTTGGCGGTACCGGTATGAACATCTGGAACCCGGCATTATTAGCCCGTGCTTTCTTCTTCTTCTCCTACCCTTCCATGATTTCAGGAGATAAGGTATGGATTGCCGGAATGCCCGACGGGTTCTCGCAAGCCACCCCGCTTGCAGAGGTATCTCAGGGGCTACCTATGACGTATGATATGTCTTCCATGTTCTGGGGATTTATCCCGGGATCCGTGGGTGAAACATCCACGTTCTGCATCCTGCTTGGGGCTATTCTGTTAATTGCCACCGGAATCGGTAGCTGGAAGATCATGCTTTCCACTTTCATCGGAGGTTACTGCATGGCTTTATTGCTTAACTACACGTTGCCCGCGACCAATCCGTACGCGGCAATCACCCCGATTACCCATTTAATCATGGGAGGTTTTGCTTTCGGAGCCGTATTCATGGCTACAGACCCTGTAACATCGGCACAAACGGAAAGAGGGAAATGGATATACGGTTTCATTTTAGGTGTCATGGCCATCCT
>ENA-USUG01003667-USUG01003667.1-human-gut-metagenome-genome-assembly--contig:-NODE-3667-length-20459-cov-6.320332_pt1 | contig 20459 bp, 29 predicted proteins | sample MGYA00250059_ERZ773394 | MGnify/ENA primary metagenome ERZ773394 (study PRJEB29103, sample SAMN06111957) | human gut metagenome | biome: human gut; feature: ankylosing spondylitis patient; material... | reverse complement strand
CAAGCGATCAGATACAAGATATGGTGCGGAGGGCGTTTGACAACTCCTGAAAACACAATATATTGATATAAAAATCTGTAATTCGATTTACAAACACAAGATATTGTGGTATAATAAAGAAGGAAGAAAAGAATATGTGCAGCAGACAAGCAGACACGGTACATTCTTCCGAGGATAAAGGCGTATTCCATACTTCTTTTTCCCCTCCTTATCCGCCCGCGTCCGTGGCGGCAATAACGGCGAAATACGCCGCACGAGCGCATCAGCCCACACATCCGGGCCGGAGGGTCGCGCCCTCCATGCGGCAGCATGGTCCTTCACGGACATTAAACAATGCGCTCCAAAGGCCACGGAGCTGACACTCCGGAAAGACGGGGGCATGCGGAACATAGGCACCCCGAAACGGGGAGGTCACAGCAAGCGAAGGGCACATTGCTCTAAGTGCTAAAGCGGGGCAGGACCGCAATGTTCCACCAGAGGCCGGGTCGCTCCCGGATGATCTGAGCGTAGCGCAACACCTCAGAGAGAATGACAATGCTCGCTGAAAACTGCCGTAGGACAGTGAACCGCCGAATGGCATGTAGCTGACTGATTGATGGTGTGACAATCTAAGCGGGAAGCGCCCAGAAAAAATTTGGAGTGCATGATGGGAAAGGCAAAGCGTAAACCAAGACCGTCTATGCCAGATTGGTACTGGTGGGGATAGGATGGATGCTGGTTCTGCAAAAATAGAAATAATTGTAATCAATGCAAGGCTAACAGAAGAGCATCAAAAGAGAACCACAAGTTGAAAAGAAAAAGAGACAAAATAGCTGAAAACAGATTTTATGATTGGATGGCGTAAAGTTTGTGGATGTGCTTAGAATCATTGCAGAATTTATCTGCCTTGTCCTTATGATTGTATATGCTTATTTAGCCTTCAAAGCGAAGGGAAAAGATGACCTGATTGGAATGGTTTGGAATTTGTCTTTTATGATTTTTATGAGTACTTGTATCAGGTAGTCAAAAATATGCCGAGTGCTGTAGCAGAAGCGGAAGCGGCGACCATGGCAACGCCGTATACGTGTGGAGGCTCAATACCTCCTCTCGGCTCCATTGTGGCAGCAACCTGTTTTCGGAATGTGGGCTGCTATCCAACACGGAGAGAATTGGGTGGGTCGTGTTGGGCTTTGTATGCCACTCGCATGAGGCGGGCGGTGGAACCATCCAGACAGATCTGCATTGAAGCGCGAGAAGCTAAGCGCATGGAGCTGTGCACACATCAACGGCTATTTAAGCCGGATGTGACATGTGGCTGGTGAAAAGATGCTGGCCGGTCTGGAACCATTGAGCGGTGGCGGAATAGACACTAATTGTGGTAAAGCTTGTGCGATTGCAAGCAATAGTAGACGCTATGGTGACGGGTAGAATGGCACCTATAATCCTGCTAACGGTATGGGCATAGTCCCTCGGGTTTGTAGGCCGCAGAAATGCGCGACGGGCGTTAGACAGCAATCCATTCATGTTAGGTGCAAATCCTAACCCGCTCAAATATGTCGTCCCGCAGGCGCAGGATCCGGGGACGTGCCTAAATCTTTGAACAACAGACTGGTAAAGAAGGGGATCACAAAGTGAAGGCGGTGTTTGGGAAGTGATTTGGATTCCAATATTCATTATCGCTGGAATTGTAATTGCAGTGCTTTTTTCGAGAGATGTGGCAGATAGTTTGCCCGGAAAGATTTTCACCGGAATTATCACGGTTCCTATCTTTGCAGGAGTTGGCTGTTTGCTTGGAGCAGTTGCCGGTATTCTTCTTGGCCTTGTTGGACTATTGATTATTCCAACAGAAACAACGACTATTTCAGAAACTCCGATTTATTCTCTGGCAGACCAAACACAGTACAACGGCAGATTTGTTATTGGCTCCGGCCACATAGACTCTGACCTTTGCATTTACTATGTGGCAGAAACAGACAACGGGAAGAAAATCATGGATTCTGAAAGAGAGTACACGACTATCATTGAATCCGATACCCAGACGCCGACTGCGACAGTAACGGGAGAGCGATATAGATGGAACTGGCTAAACTGGATTGCCATTGACCTGCACGACTTTGTAGACGAAACAACTCTTGTAGTCCCGACTAACACAATCACGACTGAATACAATATTGACCTGAAATGAGGTGACAACTCTGAGCAAGAATGATACGACTATGGATCAGGCCGTAAAACGGAAAAGAAACCGTCCAGACTTACAGCAGTTTGGGTATGAACTTTCGGAGCCGGGAGATAACAGCAAGGCGACTATGTTCATACAAGCCCTCAACAAATTTGATAGAGTTGACCTCTCTGACGAGGATGCTGTAAAGCAGAGAATTGACGAGTTCTGGCAACTCTGCATCGACTTTGACACAAAGCCACAGGTATCTGGTATGGCTGATGTGCTTGGACTTGATAGGCGGCGACTATGGGAAATTACTCATGATGTTGCTGGGAGAAACCTTGAATGCAGCTCTGCGACAAGGGACTTGATAAAAAAAGAGTACAGAAAACTTGAAGTTTTATGGGAGTATTACATCCTGAATGGCAAGGTAAACCCGGTTTCTGCAATCTTTTTGGGGAAGAACAACTTTGGTTATGCAGATCGCCAAGAAATCACCCTAACGCCTGGAACGCCCCTCGGCGACTCTCCCGACCAAAAGCAGCTTGAAGAGCGGATCGCCGAATCTGTGATAGAAGAATAGCCGACTATAAAACAGATTATGTCTCTGTAATAAGGACAATTCCGCGAATTTATTGTACAATTCGACTATATGGGTGTCGCTAAAATTCGGGGTAAACACTTTTTGACTGCAGCATATTGCACAAAAATGTTCCTGATATGAAGACTCTCGACTATTTAAGCCTGCCTTAGCGACTATACTTTGACTTCGGCAGGTAATGGTATCGTTATAAGTGGAAGTGGAGGCCAGCTGCCCAGTTGTCCCCGTTTCCGTTGCCCGTTCCGGTGCTGCAACACTGGAGCGGGTTTTTCTCTTTTCTTGCTTCATTCGCTGCATCCTCTTTTTGGATTGCGTTTCCCTCCCGGATTGGACGCAAAAATATCGCCTGCTGGCCGTGATAGGCCGCACAAGCGGCGGGAAGTTGTTGGGTAGTTACCTCCCATGCTGGGAGGGCTGGAGGGCAAAAAAGCCCGCCCCATAGCGGGGCGGGTGGTGTATGCTGTTAGATGTCCCATCCCTCAGACAGGACGCGGAGCGGGATAAACGGACCACCTCTCTGGGTGTGGTCGATGATGCAGGGCACGTCGTCCACGTTAGCGGTCAGCTCGTAGCAATCAGGGCCGCGAAAAATGCGCTTCCTTCCGTCTCCGGCCTCTGCCGCCTCAAACCCTGCGGGCAGCTCCACAGTAACGCGCCGGATCCATGTCCGGCTAATTTCCGGGTACTCCTCAAGTGTTACCTCTGCGGGCTTGCCCGTCTGGATCATATCGCCGGTGCGGGTGATATATAACGTAGTAGTCATATTATGCCGTCCTTTCCCCAGGCTTTGCCGGGCTCCGTTGTGTTGATTGTATCGCGCCCGCTTAGGGCAGTCAAGATTTTTTCGCCGTCTCCCAGATCACCATAAGCGGGAGGAGCAAGACAAACAGGACAATCAAGCGGGGGTCACCTCCATTCTTCGGTCTCCTTGCGGCTCTTGCCTTTCCCTGCCGGTTGTGTTACACTGAGGGCGACATGTGGCAGGCCATGCCGCCCCGTGTTCTTTGTTAGATAGCCGCTTACTTGTTAAGGGTAGGGCGGCTATCTTTTTTACTGCTTTGGAATGGCTTCCCGGATAATGCGGGCCGCATCCTGCGGGTCTTTGGCTGTGGCCTCTACCAGTTTCGCCAGGGTTTCAAGGTAAGATGCTAACTCGGTCTGGGTCATGCTATCAGTCTCCATTTCGTGTACCTCCTGCCCGGTAGATTCAGCGCGGTTTCCCTTGCTGTGATTATATGATAACATATTTGCTTGATGTAGTCAACAGAATTTACAAATATTTTTATTTATTTTTTGAGTAGTTGCGATTTGTGCCAAATTATTATTATATATATGTGGGCTGTTTGGTATGGGTATACCCCAGATAATCAAGGTATTACAAGGATAACGGGCCGCCGGGCACCCCAGGGGGATAGGACAGGGCGGCCACCCACCACCTGAGCCCCCCTACCACAGAAAAATTAAAAAAAGCAAAAAACATGTTGACAAACAACAAAATTATTTGTTATAATGAATTTGCAAACAAAAGGAGGCGAGATGGGATGGCTGAGAGCATTTGTGTTGGATATGCGCGGGTGTCCTCGAAAGACCAAAATGAGGAGCGGCAGACTAAAATGCTGAAAGAGGCCGGAGTGCCGGAGCGGTACATCTTCATTGATAAAGAGAGCGGGCGGGACTACAACCGGGACAAATGGAACGCGATGATGACTGTAATCCGAAAGGGTGATACGGTTTTTGTGTGCAGCCTTGACCGGCTCGGAAGAAATTACACTGAGACTGGAAAACAGTGGGAACATATCACGAAGGAGATCGGAGCAGATATTGTTGTGCTGGATATGCCCATTTTGGATACCAGGAAAACGAACGATCTCACAGGAACGCTGATTGCTGATATTGTATTGAAAGTTCTTTCGTATGTGGCTGAGAAGGAAAGAATCAACACGCATGAGCGGCAGGCCCAAGGGATTGCTCTTGCTAAGGACAGAGGCGCATATAAAGGAAGAAAGCCGATTGAAATAGATGAGGTGGCTTTCGATGCAGCCTACAAAGAAGTTCTGTCTGATGGGAGGACGAACAAGTGGGCGATGGAAAAGTTGGGGTTGCGTCCAAACACCTACTATAAGGCAGTTGCGAAGTATCGGGCGGAACACGGGTTGCCTCCGCTGGAGAGCCGAAACAAAAAGGGGGTAAAAAAGGGGGATGTTTAACGAGGCAAACAAGAAACAGGTTCTTGAAATGCAGGATCAGTTTTATTCTGACAGAATCGGGAAAGTGTACGGCGATTTTGAAGTTACCCGTGTTTGGTATGATTGGGAAACACATAAACAGATGTGGGAGCTAACCTGTCAGAAGTGCGGAAGGAAGAAAGTCACGCATAACGGGAAAGATTATGCGAAAGGGAAGAATCAAGGGATTTGTGGGTGTGAAACAAGAAAAAGAATAGCAGCGGAAAAGGAAACCGCAAGGATTAAAAGAGAAAATTTGCCAAGCAACCCAAAGTGGATTGGGCAGAAAATTGGATGCTGGGAGATAATTGGATATAAAACGGGATTCGGCTGGAAAACGAGATGTACCTTTTGTGGTGCAGAGAATTACCACGCTCCAAAGTTTTTGTTGAGAGAAAATCCTATGGTTTGTATTTGCCAAACAAACCGAGGAAAGTTTGATATAGAAAAATGGAGAGGTGTTCGAAAATACCATCTAACCGTTGTTGGAAAACGCAAAAAGATGTTTGTGTGCAGATGTGATTGCGGTAGATCAGTTGAAGTAAATCCGGTGCTTTTTGAAAATGGGACAATAAAGAGTTGTGGAAAAGCAGATTGTATTCATCATAAGTCCCTTATTAGTACACATGGATTATCAAAAGATAGGATATACAGAATTTGGAGCGGAATGAAAGAGCGGTGTTATAACCACAAAAACCATGCGTGGAAAACATACGGTGGGCGAGGAATAGACATTTGTGATGAATGGAGAGAGGATGTGTTTGCGTTTAGGGATTGGGCTCTGTCGCATGGGTATGCCGATAATTTATCAATAGACCGAATTGATAACGACAAAGGGTACTCACCAGATAATTGTAGGTGGGCTGATGCAAAGGCGCAAGCAAACAATCAACATCCGAAATATACATTTACCGCAAGACCAACCAAAAAGCGGAGCAGGAAACGGAAACTGGAATGGGAGATTAATGGAGAAACGAAGTCGGCCATTGATTGGTGCGAGCAATACGGATTGAGCTTTTCTTTTGTATCTTACCGCATTAAGAAAATGGGCATGACACCATACGAGGCATTAACCACGCCGAAAGTTACCGCTGGTAGGCCAAAAACGACAATATCCTAAAAAATAAAAAAAGACGGCTCCATCACAGTGGAGGCCGCCTGTAAGCAGATTGGGATTAGTAAGATCCAGTGGTATGTGCTGGAAAGGAGAGCTTTCTAAAATCCCGTGAAAAAAAGGCGCATTGAAAAATCGCCGCACAAAACAAAAAGAGGGTGGTTTTGGTGAGTAAGATGAAAGACCTCATCGGCCAAAGGTTTGGGGAACTGACAGTAATAGAACCCGCTGGGCGCTCGCCCAAAGGCGCCATGCTTTGGCGGTGCATATGTCGCAGATGCGGAAATGAGTGCGTCGTGGAGGGCCAACGGTTAACCGATAAAAAATCGCCAAAGAAAGACTGTGGATGCAAGAAGCGTGAGAAAACAGCAGATCTTACCGGAAAAATCTATGGTGCGCTGACTGTATTAAAGCGAACCGGAATTGACAAGCACAGGAACGCGCTGTATCTGTGCAAGTGTTCCATGTGCGGATCTGAAAAAGAGTTCCCCGCGCAGACGATAAGGAATAAGCCAAAAGGATGCGGCTGCCAGCAATACAAAAGCGAGGAAATGAAGAAATACTCTGATCTTGCTGTTAAGGCCAAGTTCGTAGAAACGGGCGGAACAAAACGTGCGGATATTGCGGCGGTGAAGTCAGATAAGGCGATGATAAGAAGCAAAACCGGTGTGCGTGGCGTTATGTTGGAAAAGAATGGCAAGACATACAGAGTAGCCGTTCAGGTTTCTGGAGAACGCTGGGTAAAAACGGGTTTTCTGTCTATTGAAAGTGCAAAGTCCGCGTATGATTCGAAAAAGAGGGAGTTGTTAGAAAAGTATGGGCTGGATCAAAATAATGCCTGAAGCGATGCTGTGTTGCATGATGGGTGATTATGAGAAATTGTGTGAATTGTGAATACAATGAAATAGAGTGGCACGACAGGATTGAGTGGCCTGATGGGATGGAGTCTCCTGCTGGATGGTCACTAAGGTGCAAAAGAACAAAAATGAGCCGTTTCTTTTTGGGGAATATGCCGGAGGAGTTTTCGCTTCCGATTGATAAGAATTGCAGATACTATGATGGGGCAATATTGAATGGACTGGATCAAATGCACTGATAGGATGCCACCAGATATGGAGCCAGTGATGGTGACGGTAAGATGGGCGGGTAAGAAAAAGATTTTGTCTAATTACAGATATTTAAAAGAATATGAAGCCTGGCAGTTTCAAGATAAAATGTTTGAGGAATGGACTCCAATAAATTCCGTATTTAAAGGGATGATAGTTACTCACTGGATGCCTATTCCAGAACCGGCGGAGGATTGAATATGCGCAGATATGTACATTACGGGCACGACCACTTTGATAGAGAGAAATTTCAAGAGATAAAAAAGTGATATTGCTCGGATACTTCGATAATTTAGAAGAAGCAAAAAATGCAAGACTAAACGCAGAGAAAGAATATTTTGGAGGATTGATAGATAGTGAAGCTTGATGAACTGATTAAGAAAGCAAGAGAGAGAGATCTATCTGATGCCTCTGCGTTGCAAGATTTGTTTGATGTATGTAGATTGTATGAATCCGAAAATTTTGAAGAAGCCCACAGCGTTAATAAGGAAGTCCGCCGCCTATCGGCCAAATATGCAAAAGAGCAGAACAGCTTCAAGATGTTTGATCTGAATAAGCGAAGTCTGCTGTTTGATGCTCCGTATGATTTTGATGCGCATTGCCGGTATATTGAATGGAACCGTGAACCATCCAAGCGATTTTATTTGCCGAGGCGAAAGCAGCTTTATAAAGTGGCGTCTGCGCTGCAAAAACTTGCAGATAATGAGCTGGATTTGTTGGCAATTTCTTTGCCGCCTGGTGTTGGTAAAACTACTCTTGCACTGTTCTTTCTAACATGGCTGGGCGGGAGGAATCCGGAAAAACCAATTTTAGGAGGTTCCCATTCCAATGCTTTTTTGCGAGGCGTTTATGATGAATGCCTTCGCATTATGGATCCGCAAGGGGATTATCTTTGGCATGATGTCTTTCCAACGGTGCAAGTGGTTAAGACCAATGCCCAAGACATGATGCTTGATCTTGGAACAGACTCAAAGAAGGGAAAGCGCTTTGCGACATTGGAATTTTCGTCTGTTGGATCAGGAAATGCTGGTAAGGTTCGTGCAGAAAATCTACTGTACTGTGATGACTTGGTTGATGGTCTGGAAAGCGCTCTTTCAAAGGAACGTATGGACAAGCTTTGGAATTTATATGCGACAGATCTGCGCCAGAGAAAAATTGGAAATTGCAAGGAACTTCATATTGCCACTCGCTGGTCAATTCATGATGTTATTGGACGGCTGGAACAGTCATATGGGGAAAGTAGGCGGGCAGAGTTTATCGTCATCCCTGCGTTGGACGAGAATGATGAGAGTAATTTTGATTACGGGAATCATGCTGGATTTACCACGGCGTTTTACCATGAACAACGAGAAGTGATGGATGATGCAAGTTGGAGGGCTCTTTATATGAACCAGCCTATCGAGCGCGAGGGTCAGTTGTATAGTGAGGATGAGCTGCGCCGGTACTTTGAGCTTCCTGATAGAAAACCAGATGCAATTCTGTTTGTGTGCGATACGAAGGACAAGGGCACTGATTACTGCGTCATGCCGATTTGTTACCAGTACGGAAATGACTTTTATTGTGAAGACGTAGTATGCGACAACAGCAATCCAGAGGTCGTAGAGGCGAGGCTAGTGTCAAAGCTTCTTCAACACAAGGCTCAGATGGGTCAGTTTGAAAGTAACAGCGCTGGTGGTAAAATAGCAGAAAAAGTTCAAAAAGAAGTGAAAGAATCCGGGGGAATCGCAAAAATCACAACAAAATACACAACACAGGGGAAAGAGACAAAGATCATAGTAAATTCCCCGTGGGTAAAAGAACGGGTTTTATTTAAGGACAATTCCATCATAAAGAAAGATAAGGAGTATCGCCGGATGCTAAACTTCCTATGCGGCTATACGATGGCTGGGAAAAATAAACATGACGATGTTCCTGATGCTTGGGCAATGTTTGCTGAATATGTCCAGCAACTAGAAGGGAACAAGGTGGAGGTATTCCGGCGCCCGTTTTAAAAAGTATCTTGTGTTTTTTTCATAAATTGGTTTACAAACACATTATATTGTGGTATAATTAAAAAAGAAATACAATATATAGTATTTCGGGAGAGAGTAAGCGGGCCGACGGTACATCGCCGGAGGCCCAAATACGGTACGGATGTCCGAATGGATGGGCATAGGCTCTCAGATGGGAGCACAAGGCGGTTCAAGCCCACCCCGTGCCACCAATCCGCAAAAGCGGAAATAAACCAATCTGGTTTGCTGGCTGTGGAAGAGACACTTTTCCCATTGTATCTTGCGCTGTATAGTGGGAGAAAACAAATGGCGCATGTATAGGACGGTGTGCAAATCCTGATAATCACACAACATAGCCCTGTTACGAGGGCTATTTGCAGCGCTGGTGTAATTGGCGCATACCAGCTTTCAAAGCTGATGGTACGGGTTCAAGACCCGTGCGCTGCTCCAAATTTTCAGGAAAGGTGGGCGGTTGATTGAAGGTAAATGTTTTTTGCCCAATATGTGCCGCCGCCGGTATCCGAAGAAAGCTTATGGAAGTAGAAGACGATGCAAATGGAACTGTTTATCCATATTGCAAAGGATGTCATAAAAACATAAAAATAGTTCTTCCTTTGAGGAAAACTGAAATAAACCAGTGCCAAGTGCCTCTCCCCTGATGGAGCTAACAGTGCCAAGTGCCAATGAGTTTCCGAGATTCATTTCCCGGATTCTTGTTGGCGCTTTTTTGTTTGTTTGGAGGTGGCAAGGTGACTGAAAACGATACTGTTCGAGCTTTATCTGAGTGGCCGGTCAATGGTTTGACGGGTCGGCGTAAAATCTACACCTCGAAAAAGCGAGTCACCCCGGGAAATGTGGTGGATGTGCTGGGAAAAGCGCTGGCAGTGCACCGTATCAACAGGGTAGAAACAGCCTACCTGTATGATTATTACAGAGGGAAACAGGACATCCGCCTGAAAGATAAAATCGTCCGCCCGGAGATTAACAACAAGGTGATGATTAACCGGGCGAACGAGATCGTGACCTTCAAGACGGCCTATCTGCTGGATGGCCCGATCCGCTATGTATCCAACGGCGGAGAGGATGATATTTCCGCCAGTGTAAACATACTTAATGAGTATATGCGGGCCGAGAGCAAGGACACTCTCGATAAGGAACTGGCAGACTGGATGCACATTTGCGGTGTGGCGGTACGTATGGTTCTCCCTGATGAAGCAGGAGAAGAAGATGGTTCCCCCGTATCCATTTACACCCTTGATCCGAGGACTGCGTTCTGCATCTATCACAGCGGAATCGGGCAGAAAAAGGTCGCGGGTGTGATAGAACAAGTAGACGAAGAGGGGCAGCCTTATTTTTGCGTATATACCCAGGAGTGGTACTTCGAGGTACAGAACGGTAAGATCACGAAGCAAGAGACCCGCACCATACCATACATCCCCATTGTGGAGTATGTGAACAACGATGCACGAATGGGGGCCTTTGAGCCGGTCATCCCTATCCTGAACGCCATCAATATGATTGAGTCTAACCGGCTGGACAGCATCCAGGACTTCGTGAACGCTTTTGATGTGTTCCAAAATTGCGAAATTGACAAGAACGCATACAGATCCCTTGCTTCTGGAGGCATGGCGATTGAAATTAAGGGTGTTCCTGGTATGGAAGCCAAAGTCTACCGCATTGCCTCTGAGCTGAATCAGGCCAACACGCAGACTGTTGTGGACGATTTGGAAGACGCCTATCTAACCATCTGCGGGATGCCGAACCGGAACGGCGGTTCCTCTACAAGCGACACCGGTCAGGCGGTCATTTACCGGGACGGCTGGTCTGCTGCTGAGAGCCGGGCTAAGGACACGGAAAAGACATGGGAGCGGTCAGAGCGAGAGTTTCTACGGCTGGTGTTGTATATCTGCCGGGAGACCGGAGATTTGGGCTTGCAGCTGTCCGACATCAAGCCGGAGTTCACTCGGAAAAACCTGTCTAACATTCAGTCCAAGGCGCAAGTACTGGCGGAAATGCTGAACAACAGCAAGATTCACCCGAAGCTGGCGTTCCAGTACAGCGGGCTATTCAGCGACCCCGAGGACGCATACAGGATCAGTATAGAATATGCAGAGGAACAGCAGAAAAAGATGGAGCGGAGCCTGCGGGATGAACTGATGGAAGATAGGAATGGAGGAACAAACAATGCAGATGCGGAAGACCCCGTTTCTGAATGATCCCTTCAGCATGGTATATCAAGCGTTTCAAAACATTTATCCAGGAAAAAAGTGTGAATGCTATTTCGAAGCAGATCTGGAAGCAGATGACGGAGATAAGGCATATGGTCTCACAAATTTCTGCGATGATGGAGAAATTCAAGTTTTAGTAGATCCGAATGTGGACATTGAAAACGCAACAGAAATTTTTGCACACGAACTTGCATATGTAGCCGTTGGATATGACGCTGGACACGGCCCGGAATGGGATACCGCTTTTGATGCAATTCTCGATGAATATAACCGCATAGGGGATGAACTGTTTGGAAAACAAAAACCCTTATGACCTTACCGACAAAGCTATCGACCTTTTGAACAGGAGGGCGGTCAAGCGGTTTGAGGACGCCAAAGATGAAGCGGCGCAGAACGGGTTTGATGAACTCAATGTGCTGGAAGTTACACGAACGCTATATGACCAACTGCGCAAGGACAGCCAAGATGTCTTTCTTGAACTGGCGCAAGAGCAGTATCAGGCGTCCGAACCGCATGGAGAGGAACCGCCTGATTTAGCGTGGTTGCTGGCATTGCTGGCGGCGTACAACGCTGTGACGAAAGTCATTTATGACAACGATGTTGACCGCAAGAGGCAGTACACCGCTGAGGGCATCAATTCCAGCACGGCCAAGGTGACTGAGTTTCGACGGGGGCTGCATTACTGGGCTGACCTGACCGCTACATACGGGGATATCGTGACCGATGAATCCACCCTGAAAGCCTATCAGGATTCCGGTGTGAGAAGGGTGAAGTGGCACACTGTACTAGATGGGAAAGAATGTGAAACTTGCAGGGAGCGGGACGGAAAGATATACCCAATAAATTCTATTCCGCCAAAACCACATAGAAAATGTAGGTGCTGGATGGAGGCCGTGAAATAGGAGGGAAATATGGCAAGCCTTGATGGAACCCTGACAATTACAAATTCAGAATATCGTCCTTGCGTTGTAGATGAGAAACGGGCGATGTTCCATCGATGGGAACAACGGGCCGATGTAGTAGACGCCTCACCGTTGCGTGGTGGGCACCCAGGCGGACAATATTGGATAACGCTTGGCATTGTTGAATACGAAGATGGGTCTATGGATGAAATATCTCCCAGAAAAATCAGATTTCTTGATAGCAAAGGTTTATTTGCCCAATACCAATTTGAAAATTCAAACGGAGAATAACCGTTGAATATGGCCCCAGAGAAGGGGCGGTATAAATCTCCCAACAGCGAGAGAACGCTTAATAACCCAAAAACATAGTGAGAGAACACTTACAAAACCCAAAAGGAGAATTTACATGAAGATTTCCACTGACAGCATCCAGGGCTTCGCGGAAATGAGCGACGCCGACAAGGTTACCGCCCTGTTGGGGCTTGATGTACCTGACCAGGTTGACCTGAGCGGCTATGTGAAGAAAGAAGTTTTTGACGCCAAGGCTACCGAGGCGGCCAACCTGTCCAAACAGCTCAAGTCTAAGATGACCGATGATGAAGCGGCAAAAGCGCAGGCTGACGCTGACCGCAAGGCGCTGGAGGACAAGTACACTGAACTGCTTCGGAAGTCCACCATTGCCGAGCACACCGCCCGCTATATCGCCATGCCGGGCTATGACGAGAAGCTGGCCCGTGAGACAGCAGAGGCGCTGTTTGACGGCGATATGGAGCGTGTTTTTGCCAACCAGCAGAAAGCCAACGCAGCCTATGAAAAGAAACTGCGGGCTGATCTGGTGAAGCATGACCCCAAGCCTTCTGGATCTGGTGGTGGGAATGATGAGGAGGACAAGGCCGTGGAGTTTGCCAAAAATTTGGGTAAACAGCGAGCCGACGCCCTCAAAAATGCAAACGAAGGTTTGAAACACTATTTTTGATGAAAAGGAGAGAAACAGATGAAGTTTTCCAAGACTTCTGTTGGCGGCACTGTAGAAATTTTGGCCGCTGACGATTTTGTGGCAATTCCTATTAAAGTGGATGAAACATCGACTGTTAAGGCTGGAACGCCGATGACTTCTGCTGGGAAAAAGATTGTATCCACGTCTTATGCTACTGCTGCAGGTATGCTCCTGTACGATGTAGATCCGACAGAGAATCCGAACGGAGCGCTGCTGGTTCAGGGCGTTGTAGACAAGGCAAAAGCTCAGGAGCATTCTGGTGTAACACTGGATACGACATTTGCAGTGCCCGGGATTATCCTGCGGGACAACATCGGCGTGAACGAGTAAGGAGGCGAACATAATGGATTTGAGAGAAGTTTTTACACCTGCTGCGATTGCGGCGAACTGGACGGAGGTTGCTTCCAACCAGATTCCCTATCTGGGCGCTACCCTGTTTCCTGCCCGCAAGAAGGCTGGCCTTGATCTGTCCTGGCTCAAAGGTTCCCGTGGCCTGCCTGTGTCTCTGATGCCTTCCGCTTTTGATGCTAAGGCTACCTTCCGGGATCGGATTGGCTTTGAGAAACTGGAGACGGAAATGCCCTTCTTCCGCGAGGGTTACAAGATCAAGGAGAAGGATCGGCAGGAGATGCTTCGGGTTCAGGAGTCTACCGACCCGTATGCTGCTGAGGTGATCGCCCGTGTGTTTGACGATACCCGTGATTTGATTGATGGCGCGAATGTTGTCCCTGAGCGGATGATTATGCAGCTGCTTTTCCCAGAGGGCGGCGATGTTGGCATTGCGATCAAGGCAAACGGGATGGATTACACCTACAAATACGATACGGATGGTTCCTGGAAAACAACCAACTACACTGCTCTGACCAGTACTGCAACTTGGGACAAGCCGGCAACAGCAGATCCCTTTGCGGCGTTCAAAGCGGTTAAGGATGCAATCCGTGCAAAAACCGGAACTGAGCTGACTGTAGCCATCATGAACTCCTATACCTTCAATCTGTTGTCCAAAATGGATGCTGTAAAGAACCGTTATATGACTACCAACGGCATGTCTCTTGGATATCTGACTGAAAACGAAGTAAAGGCGGTTGTGGAGTCTACTTCTGGTTTGCGGATTGCAATTTACGATAAGCAGTATCGGGACGAGAGCAAGGTTGCTCATGCGTTTGTGCCAAACGGCTATGTCTGCCTGATCCCTGACGGAACGCTTGGCGGAACATGGTACGGCACTACGCCGGAAGAGGCGGATCTGCGCGGAGCGTCCAGTGCAGAGGTTTCCATTGTAAATACCGGAGTTGCCATTACCCGCGTTCTGCAGGAGCACCCCGTAAACATCAATACCTTTGCATCCGAAATTGTCCTTCCTTCCTTTGAGCGTATGGACGAAGTGGCAGTACTTAACGTGCTGGGGGAATAATCGGGTCTGACATTCTGACGCTGTTCCCCGGCAGTCAGACCCTATTGGGGAAGCAGGTGTCCGACCTAGTAGGCAATGATCTGATGGTCAAGGCAGACGGTTCAGTCTCTGGTACATTCCATCATGTGACAGGATACACAGAGTTCAGTTCGGAACCGGATGAACAGGATGGATATTACTTCCCGTTCCACCTGACAAAGACTGGAAGCAAGATGACATTCAAAAAGAACGGTTCGCCTACAAAGCAGGACATTACCTTTGATCCGGACATTATTTTCCGTGTGACGAAAACGGATACTTTTGAAGTCCTGGTGGATGGGAAGAGCGTTGTGATTTTCCGTTTTGACGGAGCTTCGTTTGAGTAAAAACAGGAGGCGGCATGAAGTTTATTTCGAATTACCGCGTGTGCTATAACGGCCGGTTTTATGAGGCTGGTTCTCCGTTCCAGATCAGGGACGAAGACGCGGATACAATGCAAAAGCATGGGACAGTACTCCATGAACCTTCGCCGCCTCCTGCTGCCCCAAGAAAAGCAGGAAGACCGAGGAAGGTGAATCATGGAGAATCTGGAAAGGCTGAAACTGCGCACCAATGAATCCGATGAAGAGCTGCTTCAAGAGCTTTTGGAGAGCGCTAAACATGCGATTTTGGCACGCCGGTTCCCTTATGGAGAATACCCGGAAACATTGGAGCCTCGCTACAGCGACCTGCAGGTACGGATTGCACTGGCGGCCTATAACAAGCTTGGGGCGGATTATCAGACAAGCCACAAAGAAAATGGTGTAGACCGTGGATGGGCGTCGGAAGGAATACCAGAGGAATTGCTGCAGGAGGTTACTCCTGTTGTAGGAATGGTGCGGTGATATGAGAAATCTACGCGCGAATTTGAGCCCTGTCTATTACAAGAACTATATTGGGCAGGTAGAGATTGAGGATCAGTACGGGAATGTAACAGGAAATTTTGTCCCGCTTTATACTTCACAAAAGAAAGCTTACCTTTGTGTTTCTCCCAATAAAGGGAGTTCCGAAGTAAACCAGTTTGGCACGCAAACAGATTATGACCGAACGATGACTACTGCGGACACAGGGTGCGAGATCAATGAAAACTCGGTCTTGTGGATAGACGGAGCAGATCCGGAAGGTGCGTATAACTACCGCGTCAAGAAACGAGCTGCGTGGAAAAACTCCCTTCAATTTGCCATACAGGAAGTTGACGTCAGCACCTATGAAAAAGAGCAGCAGCAGGCAATGAAAGCGGTGAGTTTTGTTGCAAATCAAGATCGATCTAAGCGCGGATTCCCTGTCCAAAGCTCTTGACCGGTTAGAGGGATATCGGAAAAAGGTTTCCGATGCGGATGAAACGATTGTGCAAACTCTGACAGAATCCGGTACAGAGCAGGCGAAGGAATTTGCTATGTACATGAATGCCTATGATTCCGGTGCGCTGGTCAATGGGATTGTAGGGAGAACATTTGGAAAGACCGGCGAAATTGCCGCTACGGCTCCGCACAGCGCTTTCGTAGAATTTGGAACTGGAGTCATGGGAAAGGGAAGCCAGCATCCGAATCCCGGCCTTGCTGGGTGGAAGTACGATGTCAACAACCACGGGGAATCCGGTTGGTGGTATCTTGGGGATGACGGAGAATGGCATTGGACAAAGGGCATGCCAAGCCGCCCGTATATGTATGACACTGCGCAAATTCTACGGGAGAGCATACCGTATGTTGCAAAAGAGGTGATTGACGACGATTGATATTGAGAGCTTTATCTTTTCAAGAATCGCCACGGTCCTTCGAGAGCGCTACGGTGCGTATGTCACAGGAGAGTATACGGACTCACCGGCGAAGTTCCCATCTGTGACCATTGCAGAGGCTTCCAATACTGTGCTGCAGAAAATGCGTACCAGAAACATCGAGAATGCAGCAACGGTTCTGTATGAAGTAAATATTTACAGCAACAAAGTCGGGTATGGAAAAATGGAAGCGAAAGAGCTGCTGCAAACTGTGGATGAAGAGTTTTCCAAACTGAACTTTACACGTATTTTGATGAACCCGGTGGCAAATTTGAATGATGCCACCATTTACCGTATTGTCGCACGGTATCAAGCCGTTGTCGATAAAGAGTATAGAATCTATACAAATTGAGTGGGCTGACAGTGCCAAGTGCCATAGTGCCAAGTGCCTCCCAACCATCTAAAGGAGGAAATTAAAATGAGCATTCAACTGAGCACTGCCGGCGTAACTATGAAGTACGCCGTGGAAGCGACCTCTGGCACCCGTCCTACGACAGGCTATACTGAGGTCCCGGAACTGAAAGCAATCCCAGAAATGAACCCTGAACCGGATACGCTGGAAACAACCAACCTGAAAGAAACGGAATACAAAACCTACATTGCTGGCCTAAAAGATCTTGGCGGCGCGCTGGGCTTCACAATCAACTTGACAAAAGACAGTCTGGCCGCATGGAGCACTATGGTTGAGGCGTATGACGAAGCGGCCGGAGAGGGGAAGGCAATGTGGTTCTGTATTGATGTGCCCGGTCTTGCGAAGGATCTGTTCTTTACAGGCCAGCCTACGCCGCTTGGACTTCCCGGTATGGAGGTCAACAATGTGCTGGAAGCGACGGCCTATATTACGCCGACCAATGCCCCTGTTTGGGACGCAAAGCTTTCAGAGGTCTAATACATCGTGAAAAGGAGTTTTGAGCCATGAGCAAAATGAATGAAGAACGCGTAAACCCGATCCGGATCACCGTGGACGGGACTGTTTATGAGCTGGACTTTTCCAGGGAAAGTGTTGCCTTTGCAGAGCAGCGCGGCTTTAAGGCGGAAGATGTAATCGCATTCCCGAACACAAAAGTTCCGGAGCTGTTTTTCTATGCGCTGCGCAAGAATCACAAATTCATTGCCCGGACACAAAGCGACAAGCTTCTGGAGTCCATCGGCGGCATGACTGTTGCCATGATGGAACGCCTGATGCAGCTCTATAACCAGACTGCATATGCCCATCGCGTTATCACAGACGAGGAATTGGCAAAAAACTCCAATGTGACAGTGGAAATGTAATTTCGCTGTCGGAACTGTTTGAACGGGAATGTCCCTATTATCTTTCCATTGGAATGACTTGGGATCAATACTGGAACGGCGATGTCTGGATCATTGAACAATACCTTGCGGCGGAACGCATAAGGCAGGAACGTATCAATCAGGATGCATGGCTGCAGGGCATGTACATTTATGAAGCGGTTCTGGATGCAGCGCCGGTGCTTCATGCATTTGCCAAAAAAGGGACGAAGCCGAATCCATACAGCGATAAGCCTTATTCGTTCCGAAAAGGAAAAGAGCCGGACGAGACGCAGATTGAAAATGAGCGCTTGAAGGCGAGCCTTTTCTTTGAGAACTGGGCCAGAGCAAACCGGAAGATCGGATAATTTCCATCCATTCCAATAAATTGTACCTTGACAACCGAATATATGGATAGCGGAGATTTTGATTTAGAATCTACCATTTGAGAGGTTACGCATGGCGGGATATGCCCCCGCTGTCTCTCACAACATTGGTTGAACGCCAGGGATAGGTCGACGGGCCGAAAAGGGAGGTGCCACCTTACTCCCCTGCCCTGGGTCAACATATAAGGTGAAAACAAGAATTTAGAAAGGCGGTATATACTTGAATGACCTGATGATTTTGAATATCAGCGGTATTGAGTGCTTTGAAAAGGACGGAACTGCTTATCTGAAATTGGAAACCGTGGCCCGTGGACTTGGTTTTACAAAAACAGAAATTAAGAACGGTGTAGAGTACAACACGGTTCGTTGGGAGCGTGTATTTGGATTTTTGGATGAAATTGGTTTCGACCACAAGTGGGCGAAAGACGGTTATATTCCCGAAAATGTCTTCTATCGTCTCGCTATGAAAGCCAAGAATGAAACAGCGGAGAAATTTCAGGCAAAGATTGCCGACGAGGTAATCCCCTCCATCCGCAGGCACGGGGCTTATATGACTTCCGACACGATCGACAAGATGATAAACTCTCCTGAGTTTGGCATCAAACTGCTTACTGCGCTAAAAGACGAGCAGGACAAACGGAAGTCTTTGGAAGCCGAGCTGGATCGCAGCAAAGAATGGTATTCCATCAAACGAGTAGCACATATGAACGGCGTATCTCACAAGGCATTCGATTGGAGGAAGCTCAAGATTGAAAGCCAACGCCAGGGCTATGGGGTAAAAAAGATTTTCGACGCTAACTATGGGACCATTAACGTTTACCACATGAACGTTTGGGAGAAGGTTTATCCGCTGATGGAACTCTAAATGTTTTGATTGATTCTGTATTCCTCTTGTGCTATAGTCGATTCAGGGATTTTCCCTAAATTGGAAAGAGAGGAAGAGAACGTTATGAAGAAAGTCTTATCTATTTTAGCTGCTGTGGCGATGGTTATTTCTCTGGTTGCATGTGGGAACAATTCGTCTGGGCAAGGTTCCAGTGAAGAGCAAATTCCAATGAGCAACGATGAAATCAAACAGATGTATGCAGATGTGAATGAGTTCAAAGGACGAACTATTGAACTTACGGGGAAAATATTTGGTTCTATAGATTATGATTCTGATGGAGTATATTTTCAGATGTATGCAGATCCGGCTAATTATGAGATGAATACGGTTGTTGCATATGGGAATCCTGATGCAGAATTGAGTGATGGCGATTATGTTAAAGTAATTGGCAAGGTCAGCGGAGAATTTGAAGGGGAAAATATGCTTGGAGCAAAAATTACGGCGCCAGTTATTACAGCTGATTCTGCTGAAGTTTTAACGTACCAAGATGCTGTTGCTCCTACATTATATACATATATTCCGAATGAATCTACATTGACACAAAATGGATATTCTGTGACGGTGGAAAAAGTTGAATTAGCAGAACAAGAAACGCGTGTGTATATTAAAGTTGAAAATAACGGAGCAGGAAAGTTTAATCTGTATTCATTTAATTCGCTAATTATTCAAAATGGCAAGCAATATGAAGAAGAAACGAACTATGAAGCGGATTACCCTGATGTCCAAACCGATTTGTCTGTTGGAGTTTCCACAGAAGGAATATTTACTTTCCCGGCGATTGAGAATGCAGACTTCCAAATTATTTTGGAAGGAAGTTCTGACAATTGGTCAGAAGATTTCGAATCCTTTACCTATAATATATCTGTGTCTTAATGAAATACCCTCCGCCAATTCCTGCGCGGAGGGTATACTTTTCCGCACTTGTCTTCTTATTGTTAAATGTGGTAAAATTTAGAAGAAAAGGAGTGGAAAGTGATGAGCAGGAAAGAATGTAGTAATATACTATTTATATGTATTATCGTTGGGATCCCACTATATTTTCTTATTAACTTTATGACTCCGATATTGATTATTGGTATTATAATATTGGTTATAGCATTAATGACGGCGCGAATGGATTCAAAGAGTCAAGAAAAGCAACTTGAAAATATAATTCATGTAGAATTTATTGAAAGAACTAAGATTTACAAAGAAGGCTTTGAGCATACAGGATTTTCAATAGGGACGAGCGGGCACGGACGCGCTTATTTCGGGAAGAGAAAGAGGCTGCAAGGTATACAGGCTACATTTTACGTAACATATTCAGATAAGGAACCCCAAAATATATCGGTTAAGGAAGGTACAACGCAATATTTCAAATTGATGTCATATATGAGACAACAAAATATGAAAGAAAGTAGGGTAG
>ENA-USUG01003663-USUG01003663.1-human-gut-metagenome-genome-assembly--contig:-NODE-3663-length-20490-cov-34.025425_pt1 | contig 20490 bp, 22 predicted proteins | sample MGYA00250059_ERZ773394 | MGnify/ENA primary metagenome ERZ773394 (study PRJEB29103, sample SAMN06111957) | human gut metagenome | biome: human gut; feature: ankylosing spondylitis patient; material... | reverse complement strand
TATTAATTTATAAATATTATCACCTATATGAAGATTATAACTATAAACATCAAATTCATTAAAAGTAAGAACAGCATCATCATAAGGAAATTTAGATTTTATATAATTTAATATACGAGCATTATTTTTACATCCTGTAACAAATAGTATGCTAACTTTACCAAAAACATTATCTCCAACAAAATAAACAACACGTTTCATAATTTAATTAATTTTATCAGGTTTAACAATAGACATAATAATAATAGCAATAATAGCTCCACAAATGCAACCAATAAATACATCACCATCAATAACTGATGCAAACCAATCAGCTAAACTCTCAGCCGCTGATAACAAGAAGAGCACCACCAATATGATGATGCACTTCAATAACGTCTTTAATACTCTCATTTGTTTAACTCTTTTAATTCATTATACATATCCTTAATACCATGCTTAGCACAAGCAATCAACAAGTTAATATCATTAGTCTTAACAACATCAACCACTTGCTTGTGTGTAGTCGTATGAAACTTCACTTCTTCATTGATGTCCTCATCATCAATATACTGAGTAACATCAGCTATGCAATCTTTATAGACTACATCAATAATCTTACCAACAAGACCATCAATCTTATCAAAGATCTTCTTACCAATGAACAAGCGTTCAATAGTATTACCTTCTAGATCATTGCAATCAATCAGATAACGATCTTGATAATCTTCTGTGTCTTTAAGAACAGCAATTGCATTCAATACAATTGCACTCATTTTCTTAACTTCAGGAGCATTAATCATTGTATTCATAAGATAGATACGATTCACCTTAGCATCGTGAGGTTCAAAATTAATATTTATTTTAATTAAATCCATGCTATCAAGCGGAGATAGTCGTGAGGTAATAGAAATTGTAACTGCAACATCTCTATGGAAAATTGCAGTTCCAATTCGGAAAATCATTCCTCATGAATCATCGACGGGGGTATTCCCCCAAGCATTACAAGGGGGTGCTGTCGTATAAGGAGGTCCCCGTACACAGACTTTCACGCCCGACCTAAAGTTCAGCAACACCGTCTTCAAAGCTATTAAAACCACCATCATCAAAAGTCTTAGAATTATCGCCACTAAAATCAATAGAAATTCCATAAAAATCAAAATTAGAAATCGAATTACTAAAAATCTTAAAGTAACCAATAATAAAATCCAAAGAATATCTGCAATAAATTGTAATAGAATAGGTTCCCGTAGATAGACTTTCACAATCGGTATAAAGTCAAGTAACAGTGCCACTAAAGTCAATAGAAAGTCGAATAATAATTGCAATAGAAAGTGCCTTAGAATCTATAATAGAAATGCAATAAGAATAAACCTGTGCTATAAGAGCTTTAGAAAAGATAGAAGATTGCACCCCCCCCCGCTTATATTCAAAGTCCCTTGAGTAATTGCAATATTAAAAGAATTAGAATAAGTATTTGAATCACTCTATGTACAAATCCAAGTATTAGAGTTTGCAATGTGAATTAAATAAGAAGCCTTACTTATATTCAAAGTAATTTGAGTAATACTAAAAGCATACTTAATATAATCGGCATTAGCTTTAAAATTAATTAGAGTAACATTAAGACAATCAGCATAAGCATTATCAAAATTCAGTATATAATTTGCCAAAAATGTAAGCCGAAATGTGGTAACGTTGCTTCTATTACAGATAATATTATAAGTAATATTAGAGTTACTCTAAGTAGTAATAGTATTAATACTACCGGTATTTATAATAACTTTGATGAGCTTTGTAATCCCCAGTAGGGAAATAGATGTGGAAGGGAGCAACGCCTTGCTATTACTCATGATTATTCTAATATTACTAAAGATACTTCTACCACTGCAAAACTTATGAATATTACTCATGCTTATTCAAAATACATTGAAGATGCTTATACCAACTCTGATAATACGGGTGATGATGCGGATGTTCCGCGCGTCACCAGTCCTTCTTCCCTACTGGGGTCTGCTGATCGTTACAAAGCTCCGAGAGTTGGTAGTTGCAAAGCTATTCAAGATAGTATTGTCACTCTAAGTATTACAGATGCTTTTCGTAGCTTTGTTACATTTTGCATTGAGCGGGGTGGAACTCCTATATATACTCTAAGTTTACTTAATGTTACTCTAAGTATTACTAAAGATACTTAAAGGAACTTAGAAGGGCATATACTTACTAAAGGTAATACTATTATATTTAAAGCTATTTTAAGTAGCTTCGGGGCGCTTTGTAAAGGAGAGAAGAGGGAGGAAAAGAGAGGGAGAGAAAAGGGGAGAAAAGAGGGGGACTATAGGGGGTAATAAGAGGGGATATGAGTAGGTGAGTATTGGTGGGTGATAAGAGGTTTATTTGAATATAATTAAAATACATATTACGGACGGACGAATTTGAAGTAGTAATACTGTCATTGATATTACCTTTGGTAATCTTTATATATATCCTTATATATATCGCAAAGCTCTGCATAGCGCACACGTGCGTGCGTGTATATAGACAAAGGTATAAATGTGGTAGTACTGCAAATGTTTTTGCGTATTGATTCGAAGTATTCAGAAGAACAAGGCACTGCGTGCGTGGCTGTAAATCTGGGTGAAAACGTTAGTGCTATTGAGATTTCTATTAAATACTGCCTTTGAAACAGAAAAATATAAGGTTTAGAAAAAGATATTCAAGTAATCCCTTGTAATATCCAATTTATTCATATCTTTGTGAGTGGCTTTTTACTCATAATGAAGTCGGGAGTACTGACTACTGCTGTAACTGAAGACATCGCTGCTATTGTTGGTACTCCTACTTTTACTAATGGTAATTCTGTTACTCTCATTTTATACTTTGTTTCACATTGAGGACGTGTTGGATAAAGGTTTTCCGTTTTTGTCATTTGCCTTTTTGAAGACCGTCCTTCTTTTAAACCTACTACTATGTACACTGTTACAGTTAGTGCTACGTTAATGTTATATAATATTACCTTTTATACTGACGCAGGTCTTTGTAGAGGTTATGAGATTGTGCCTATTAACATTGATTATCTTATAAAGTAAATTATTTAAACTATGGATTCAATTCAAACTAAAATCGAAGCTATTAAAGCTGATAAGAATAATCTTAAAACAGCTTGTGTTGCGCCGGGTTCTCTTTGTAATATTAAAGTTGGCGAAGGTCGAGTTATTATTGCAAATCAATATAAGATGTCTCCGCTTGAAGTAACTGATGTTATGAAAGTTGATAGAGAAGTTCCTAAAGCTACTTATTGTATTGCTATTCCTGACAATGTTCTGCCGGATATGCTTGGACGTGAAGTTGTTCTTGATATGTCTTATGGTGGCAAAGGTGTACCTCTAAGTCATAAGATTAAAAATCTTGACAAAAAGCTTATTGATGTTCTTGGTGGTGATGATAACTTTAGAGTTGTTGAGAATCGCCCTACTCTTAGAGATCGTACTAAACTTGCTGTTGGTGAAGATGGTAAAGTTGAATTTTGGGAATGTAATCTTATTTCTCTTAATCAAATTGGTGGTGTGATTTATTAATCCAATTCTATTATGGCTAAAGGTGCTAGGTTATTTCCTCTTCAAGTCACGAGACTTTATGAGAGAATGGTTGCAGTTGTAGATCGTAAAAGAAAGGAACCTACTAAGATGTATTATAAGACCAAAAAAGGTCGTCATTTTATTGAACGTTATACTCCCGAACAGATTTGGTGTAGAGACTTTCTTACGTTTATTCGTAATAAAGAAGATTTTGAACGTTTTCTAAATGATATTGCAGATAGTCAGTGGATGTCTATTCTTACTGCAATGCAACGTGTGGATAGAGAGATTGAAATACCTTCCTTTGGTAAACATTGGATTCATCCTGAAACTTACGATATTTATGCTGAATGTGGTTTTGATTTTAATAAGATGACTTCTTTACCACATGAATATATGAAAGAACGTCACAAAGCGTTCTATGAACGATTACGAAAGAAGCTATTCCTTAAACTTACTGATAAAGCCGCTTATGACGCAGATTATACCCAGAGACTTGCCGATCTTCTTCGACGAGGAAAAGCATAAATATACTGATGCTCTTGATAGAGAGTATATATCTACTACTACTATTATTGGTAAGTTTGTAGAACAAAAGGATTGGAAAGCTATTGCTGAAGCTTGTGCTAATATTGGTAGTCGTCCTGTTCCTCCTACTCATAGAAATTATAGTAAATATATTCGATATAGAGGTAAGACTGTTAAACAGATTCTTGCTGAATGGAAGATTGAAACTGAAAAGGCTTGTGCTAAGGGAACTGAAAAGCATAATTTCCTAGAACAATGCGTGAAAAGATGTAACAACTACTATTTAAATGCGAATGGTTTTATTGATGGTCGTATTTATACAGTAGATGATATTATAAGAACTCATAGTTATGGCAGACTTGATCTCGATTATTTTCGAGTTGTTGGTATTGCTGATAGGTATCCTCAAATTTACGAGTTTATTAAGGATATGACTTCTATGGGATTTGAGATCTATGCTGAGATTGGTGTTTATCATCCAGAATATTTGATTTCAGGTCTTGTTGATATTCTATTCGTTAAAGGTGATGAGTTCTTTATTCTTGATTGGAAAACTAATAAAGCACCTATTCGATTTGAAGGTGGATATTGGGCTAAGAAAGCAGATGGTACTATTGACTTAGATAAGTACATTGTTACTAATGAAACTATGTTGTTTCCTATAAATCATTTACAGGATTCTACTGGTATTCATTATTCTCTTCAATTAAGTATGTATGATTATCTGATTGAACAATGGGGCTTTAAATGTCTTGGTAATATGCTTTGTCATATTAGGACTATTGAGAATCCTTTGATTCCTGATGATATGCCACATGAAGAGGTTGTTACTTTTGTTGATATTAAATACCTTAAAGCTGAGGTTAAAGCCATTTGTGATTATAGACTTGCTCAATTAAATAAAGAACGTAAAGCAAATACCAATTTGTTTAATTATAATATCAAGTAAACTATGAGTGAATTAACGAATGCTTTAATTACTTATGATGACGCTATAGCTAAGACTAATATTGACGTTCTTCGTAAGATTGCTAAAGTTCATGATTTTGCTATCTTTGATAAAGGTAACTACAATCTGAACATTTGGGGTATTAGATGTAACACTGTTGATACAGGTACATTTAATGATCTTCTTCTTGTATTCTACAAAGCTAATGATGCTAATCCTAAGATGAATGGTAAATGGACTTATGATTGGTTTTCAATAACTACTGATCCTTCTGATTTGAATTTGATTAAACCTATAAATTCTAAAGGTTGTGCTATTCTAAAAGAAGGTCAATTTAGAGGAGCATTTAAAGTTGGAAAGCATAAAGGTGATTATCCTGCACTTGTTCAAGTTAAACCTCTTCCACTTTATCGTGATAATAACCGAGATAATAAACTTGATTTATCTGGTCGTATTAGTTACGAGATGGCTGGTATTAATATACATCGTGCTTCTAAGTGGAAAATTATTCGTACTATCGGTCTTTATTCTGCTGGTTGTCAAGTTTTTGAATCTGTTAGAGATTATGAAGATAAATTTATGCCATTGGTAAATAAGGCTAAAGATTTATATGGTAATTCTTTTACTTATACTCTTACTAACATTAAAGAGTTCGAGTTATGAAGATAGATTTTAAGGGAGTGTTAATATCACTCCTTTTTTTGGCTCTATGTCTTACTAATATTATTCAATGTAATGAAGAAGAACGAATACCGACAACTGATATTCCTTATCATACTTTGGATTCTCTTGGTAGGGTTATTTCTGCTTTGGAGAATTACGCTATAAAGCAAGAACGTCTTATAGATAGTCTCAAAGCTAATACAAATAAAACTATAATTAAATATGAAACAGATATTAAGAACTTCTCTGATGTTTATGTTGTTTCTGATGATAGCATCGCTCGATATATACGGCAGAGAATTGAAAGTCTCTAAAGATACTGTTATTACATATACTCTTGAAGATAATCGTAAAATTGCAATTCTTCTTAAACAAGGTGAATATGATGCAGCTTTATGTAAATCTTTAAAGAACATTATTGTTAAGCAAGATACTCTTATTGATGGTTTGAAACATACTCTTTATACTCTTACGAATCAAGCGAACGTTTATAAGCAATCTATTGTTGAACTAGAAAAGAGCAATAAAGATATGATTAAAGATCTTAAAAAGTATATGCGTCGTTCTGCTAAGTGGGCTAAGATCGGTGGTGTTTCTATTGGTCTTAACGTTGTATTTATAACTTTATTGATTCTAATATGAAAACAGTTTTTCTTAATCCTTTTCTTCCTACTGATTTAAATGAGAAAGTAACATCTGTCAGTTTTAAGATTGGTTCTTTTGATTATATAGCTAAGCACGCTAATGTCAAAACTACTGAGATTGATTTTGATAAACGTATCATACAAATCAATGATGCTTTAGATTCAACTGCATCTCTTAGAGAACTTGTTAGAGCATTCTTTATTATTGTTGCTTATGAGCTTAATTTAAATGCTGAATTTCCAAATAGCAAAAAAGCTCATCTTGATGATATTGCAATGGCTCATTTGAGTTTCTTATTTACTCATTGGTGGGATGATTCTACTTTTGATTGGGAATATAATACTGATTATCCTAAGAGTTTTAAAGTTGGTTCAGTTATCTATAGAGCTTATAATATGGCTGAGGTTTCTTATCAATCTACTCAAGGAATACAATATGGAGTTTCTGATCATGTTCTAGGTTTAGTTTATATTATCCTTAGAGACAGAAGTAAAGATATTCCTAGTTCTATAAGAACTCAAACGTTTTGGCATGAGTATGTTCACTGTTTATTCGTTCAAGCTAATGAAGATTATGCAAATGATATTGAATATGTTGTAGATGCTTATGCTACTCAAATCAATTTATTTATGAAACAATTTGAATCTTTTATTGATAAATAAGTAAAACTAAAGATATGAATAAAGATTTTGTTGAAGTTGCAAATGATTCTGGAACTAATAATGGTTCTTTTGATGTTGTTTGTGAACAAAATAGTGGAAATGAAAGATCTACTATTTTAACTGTATCTGGGGGGGGGGGGTTAATAAAACAATAAATATTACTCAAAAAGCCTCAAATCTTGGAAGTATAGAAATTGCAGGTGGTGTATATTCTTCTAATGGAACTTTAGTAACTATTGGAAGTTTTGGTATGAGTACAGATATTAGAGTATCAATGACTAGCCCTCAAATGGGAAGATTTATATTTCCCACACCTATTCAAGAAATAGATCGTGTTAATGGAAATTCTGTTGCATTTTTACGGATTAGAGTTAATGCAGAAATACCTTCTCATTATAAAGGTGAAAAAGTTGTTGCCTTTTTAGAAAGTGCTAATGGAAATAAAATATATACTCCTAAAAAAGAATTAACTGTTGATGTTTATAGCGAATTAGGTAAAAATGTATTTGATTTGAATATTGCTGATGGAATTACTCTCGGTAATACTGAAATTATTGATATTAATTCTGCATTAAATAATAGACCAAATATTGCTATTTTGCTTACAAATAATAAAAAAATTCAATTTATTAATTTTATTTGGAAAGCTGTTTATTATGAAAGTTAAAATATAAATAAAATATCTATGAAAAAATCATTTGTAACTGTTACTCCTGATGAAGGTTTCGGTAATAAAGCATTAAGTATTAACTGTGATGTTTATAGTGATGCTGATGATCAAGAGGAAGATATTATTGTATCAAGTGTAGGAACTGAAACTATTAATTTAGTTACTAATAGTATATGGTAAAGTAATAGTTACTATAAAGATTTTATTTTATTATTATTGTATTTTGTATTTAAAAAGTAATTCTTATATTTGCCCGTATCATTAAGTTGGTACGGGCTTTTTTATTGCTCGTAATAAAACAGATAAAACTATTAGTTATGGCACTGCACGTATGGTTGGTTGAAGGCTCTAAACTTATTCTGAATGTAGAGCAAATTCTTAAAGTTCCTATTCTTGCTACTATTTATAATGATTGGCACAATGATAGAGAGCTTATGTATAAGATATTTAAGTTTATTGATTGTTATGCTGATGAAGACGGATATATTCATCGTAATGGTTTAAAAGATCAAAAGGCTTTTGATTATGCTATTGAAGTTGCTCAACTTAATTCAGACTTTAGACCAACTAAAGATATGATTGAAGCTATCAATTGGCTTGTTGAGCATAATATCAATTATGTCGGGCAGATGTTCTTTGAAACTGTTAATGCTCTTCAAGCTGGTAAAGATCTTATGGCTGTTATGAATAAGAATCTTCGTAATGATCTAAAAAAAGATTCTTTTACTAAAGAAGAGATCGGTGGTATGCTTGGTTATATGCGTGAGATTACGAAGATGGGTAAAGACTTACCTAAACTTATTGCTGAACTTAAAGAAGCGGAAGATAATTACGTTAAGTCTAAACTCAAGAAAACTATCGTTCGTGGTGGTAAAGAGCTTGCTGCTTCAATGGATGTGCATAACAATATAGATAATGGTGTTGGTGGTGGAATAGATATGATTGATTAAGCTATGAATAGTAAATATGAGTTTTCACAAGATGCTATTGATAACTTTATGTTTATTCATGCTTATTGGAAAAATAGTTGTAATGGCATCAACGCTGCTCCTGAGAATAAATGGGGCTATAAACGTGGAGATATTCCTTTTATAGATTATCTCTGTGAAGATAAAAGTAAATATCCGAAAGCGTCTGAGGGTATTAGTTATATTACTAATAAACCTTTATATGACCCGGATAATGATTTTCTTATTGGTAACTCTGGTGGTATTCTTATGAATATTGATTTCATTGTTATTAATATAGAAAGACTTTCTAAAGCTGCTGATACTTTTGATGAATATGGTACGTATTGTGATTATGACCCTAGTACTCCGGCTTATGAATCATTTTGGCAAAGAGAAACATCTCGTCGTAAGAAAGGTGTTTTTATTAAAGCTAAACTTTATTATAAAGATATTCCTAAGTTCTTTGATGCTAATACTACTGATGAGGAACGTGAAAGTTTACTTCAACCTTTACGTATAACCGGTGCGCATTATACTTATCTTAATTATGGTCGTATTGAACGTACACCTAATGATAAAGAACGTGCAAGACTTAAACGTGAAGGTGCTGAACATGTTGAGACTGTTATGGGTTTTCCTCGTTATTGGGATGGTGACTATTGGAACTTCAAAATAGATGAGTTTATTGCTAATAATAAGTTTCATCTTACTAAGGCTAAAGCCCGTCGTAAAGGTTTCTCATATAAACGTGGTAGTCAAGCTGCAAATACAATTAACTTATTTCCGAATGTTACGGTAACTCTTGCTGCTGACCAATTAGCTTATCTTACAGATAAAGGTGCTACTACGTTTATGGCTAAGAAATGTCTTGACCATTTTGAAGAACATACATTTTGGCGTCGTGGTTATATTTCTGAGGCTATTGATGATATACTTCTAGGTTATCGTGTATCTACTAAAGGTCTTAAAAATTTTGGTTGGATGTCTAATCTTTATAGCGTTGCTTGTGGTAAAAATGAATCCGCTGCTGTAGGTAAGAAAGCTATTGAAATTGACTTTGAGGAAGCAGGTAAGTTTCCTAATCTCCAAAAAGCTCTTGACGTTACTTTATCTAATACAGAATCTGGTGCTATATCTGTAGGTACTATACGTGTCTATGGTACTGGTGGTACTAAAGGTGCTAACTGGGCTGCATTTAGTAAAGCGTTTTATAATCCTAAGATGAATAAGATGCTTTGCATGGAAAATGTATGGGATATTAATAAACGTCATGAAGTATGTGGTTTCTTCTTTCCACAAGTATGGGATTGTGAACCTTATGTTGAACGTGGTAATTCAATTATATTCACTGCTTATGCTTGGGATAAACAAGATAAAGAGAATCACTTTCATAATAATGATAGTGAAACTCATATAATATATAAAGCACAGCGTGCTAATACTCCTGCCGAAGCGTTCATTAATACAACAGAGAATATGTTCGCTTCTCCTGAACTTAATCTACACGTTTCAGATTTAATTAATGACAATGCTACTAGATTCTTTCAAGACGGTTGGATTGTTGTTAATGATTTAGGTAATTCTAATAAAGCTGAATTTATACCAAAAGCTGAATGTATTAAACGTGATATATTTGGTAAAGGTAGATTCCATGAGTTTGTTAATCAAGTTCCGCATGGTTCTCGTGATGATACTCACGGTTGTGTTAGAATGTACTATCGTCCGTTCTTAGTAAATGGTGAAGTGCCTAAAGATTTATATTTTGTTAGTGTGGATGCGTATAAGGTAGATAAGGCTCAAAAAGATGTAACAGATAAACATTCTCTTTATTCTGCGCAAGTATGGATGCGTAGTAATACTATTACTCCATATCCAAATCAAAAACTACTTGTATGCGAATATATAGGACGTTTGGACACAATGGAGCAAAATGATATAGTTACTATGGGTATGTGTCTTATATATAATGCTGAATGTTGTCCAGAAGCTGGTACTGGTGAGACTGTTTCTAACTTCATTAAATATAAACTTAGACGTTACTTAATGCTTGATCCAACTAATGCCAATACTCGTAAATTGACTAATCCTAACAATAATGATTATGGTATTGTAATTGGTGATGGTGATAAGAAATATAATGGTCTTCGTATGCTAAAGGAGTTTATTTATGAACCTCTTTCATATACTGCTGATGGTAAACCTATTCGTAGACTTAAGTCTATTAGTAGTGTTCGATTGCTTCTAGAGTGTCAGAGATTTACTGCTGAGGGTAACTTCGACCATATTAGTGCTGCTATTGTTGCTATGTATGTCTTTCTTGCAGATTCTTTAAATACTAAGCGTCTTGTTGAAGGTAATACAGAGAATAATGACAGACGTATTGCAAATCGTTTAAATCGTCGTTAAATGGATGCTTCTAAGATTCCTAATTCTTTAGAAAAGCCTGATGTTTTTGCTTCGGAAGCTACTAAGCGTGGAGCTGTTTGGACTAAGGCTATGTGTGATTGGGTTATTGCTACTGCTCATTCTAATAATGATAAAGCAGATATTAAAGCCTTTCTTGACGCTGCGAATGGGATTGTAGATGAATCTACTTACAAGTATGTAATGGCGACCTACAACTCCGTTAATGGTAGAAAAGAAGATTTGCCCGGTAAGATTAGAGATGTTGATTTTATTACTCCTATTAAAGAAAAATATATAGGAGAGTTCATTAACACCTATAATAACTACCAAGTTTATAATGCTGATATTGATGTTGTCACTAGACGCAATGCTGATCTTCGTATTGCTCTTGATGGTCTTCTTCGTCAGCAATTTATAAACATTATGAATGCTAACGGTGTTCAAACCGGTGAGCCTTCTAAAGATCTTCCGTCTGCTGAAGACTTTATGAAACAAGCTGCTAAGGATTGGATTGATGAAGAAGCTGATCGTGGTCAGAAAACTCTTGATCTTCTTAATTCCCTTATTAAAGCTAATGAGAAATATATTCAAGCTTTCTATTATTGGTTTTGTACTGAAAGCGTTTATTCTTATCGTGATGTAAGATACAATGATGTTATCTTTGAAATTATTTCTCCTCTTGAGTATTATCGAATTGATAGTGGTAATCTCTTTGTTGAAGATGATGATTATGGGATGCGAGAATTTGATATTAACATCAATGATATAATTGGTGAATATCAAGAAGTTCTTTCTAAAAGAGATATTGCTTATATTAAAGATATAATTCATAATCATGAAAGTACGGGTGAATATACAGTTACTCCTGTTATGCTTCGTTCTCGTGAGATTGCTTTTAATCCTACGATTGATGCGCAGAATGCTGCTCCGTACCACTCCTTGCCCTCTACCGGGGTCCTCAAAGCTCGTCATTGTGTTTTTAAGGTTCCTATGAAGCGTGGTGTTCTTACTTATACCAATGCTTATGGTGAGATTGAGCAAAAGATTGTTGATGAAGATTATGTTTTAGATACTACTCTTGGTGATATTGATATTGAATATACTTGGATTCTTCAATGTTGGGAAGCTTATCGTTTTGGTGATAAAGATTGGGGTGTATATACTAAAGCTCAACCTATTATTGTTCAACGTGAAGAAGTGAATAATCTTAATCATTGTAAGTTACCTTATAATGGTTTAAGTCGTTTGATGCTTCTTAATAATCCTAAACCTATTCCTTATCGCTTATTACCTTATCTTGCTCTTTATCGTCTTTATACTTTAGTTGAGGAACGTACTATTAGTAAATTCCGGTCATGGCTATTGATACCTGAAAGTTTCTTAGCTGATACTAAAGATATGACTATGGAAGAGCGTCTTGATGCAGCTAATCGAGATGGTACTCTTGTATTTGATGATAGTGAAATAGCTAAGCAACAAGCATCACTTCAAGCTATTAAAGAGATTGCTAATACTACAATGATTAATTATCTTACGACTATTAATCAGATTAAGCAATCTATTAAGCAAGAAGCGTATGAACTTGCTAATATGAACGATCAGCGTGCAGGAGATATTCAAGCTCGTGCCGGTAAAGCTGTCACTGAAATGGGACTTAATCAGGCTCTAATGGGGTCTGTATGGTCACTTAAAATCTTTGATTGCTTCCGTTCTCGTGATATGATGGCTAATCTTGATGCTGCTAAGATTGCTTGGATTGATGGCTATGAAGGTTCTTATGTAGATCCTAATACTAACGAAATTGTTCAAGTTCGTGTAAATGGTACTGATTTTGTTAATTCTAATTTAGGTATCTTTGTTGGTAACTCTGCTGAACTTAATGAACAAGTACGTAAGCTTGAAGAGATTGCTTTTGGTGCGGCTCAAAATGGAAATTACGATGTAGCTGCTGAGGCTGTTTGTAATCATAACGTTGCTTCTTTACGCAAATATATTAAAGAAGCTGCCGAAGCTCAACGTCAATTTGAACTTCAAAAAGAAGAGATTCAGAAGAAGTGGGATGCTGAGATTGAACAAACTCGTGCTGCTAATGCGGAAGCTCAACGTAAATTTGAAGCTGAACAAGCTCAACTTGATCGCGATTCTAAAGAGGCTATTGCTGCTGATACTAATCTTACTAATATTATTATTACTGATGCTAAGCTTCAAGTAGATAAGAACGGTAATGATTACATTAGTGAAGATGAAGCTAATGGTAGTACTCTTGATGATTATCTTAAAATGACTAAATTAAACTTAGATATTGACAGAGCTAATCTGGAACGTGCCAAGTTTGAGGAACAAAAGCGCATGAATCGTATTAACGCTAACAAGCCACGAAAGTCTTAATGTAGGCTCTTATTTTTGTCGAATTGAACAACTATATCGACTGAAATTTGGATTCATCAGAGGTCTTCATTTAAGCCTTAAAATGGCATAAATTAATTGGAATTTCAGAGAGCCGTGTGATAGGCGGTACTAATGCTGTTTCTAATAATATTTCTAATGCCATTTTTAATACATATATTATTATTACATTTGTCACTGTTATAACTTAATTTATAAAAGATAAAACATTATGCCAAATCCTATTGTTCCCGGTGGTGTTACTGATAGTAATACTACTAAAACTGCGGAAGAGATAGCTGCTGAACAAGCTGCTAAAGCTGCTAAAGAAGCAGAAGAAGCTGCTAAAGCAGAAGAAGAACGTAAGAAAGCAGAAGAGGAAGAAGCTAAACGTAAAGCTGAAGAAGAAGCTGCTAAAACTGCTACTCAAAAAACTGAAACTGAAACTGAAACTCCTACTAAGATTGTTCTTACTACCGATGACGGTGATGTTGAGTATGATCTTGATGCTGACGGTAATGCCGTTAAAGACGGAGAGATTGTTTACACTAAGGCTCAGTTAGATGAGTTTGCTGCTGCTGAAACTCAAGAGGAAACTATAGATGTTTCTGCTATTTCTGCTATTTCTGGTTTAACTCCGGTAAATGCTGATGGTACTCCTAAGCAATATGAAATGACTGTTGAAGGTCTTGCTCAACGTGATGCTGATATTGCAGAGCTTGCTAAACGTCAAGCTGAAAGTGAAGCTATCAACAATTTCTTCCGTACTAATCCGGATATTTATCAAGCTGCTCTTTATAAACAAATGTATGGTTCTCTTGAGGGTTTTGCTAATCATGTTGATTGGACTACAATGACCCTTGAAGATAAATCAGATGATCAGTTAGAAGCTGTTATTCGTTCTGCTGAAAAACGTAAAGGTACTTCTGATGCTCAAATTGAACGTATTATTCGTTTTTCTAAAGCTGATAAAGTATTAGCTGAAACTGCTAAAGAGAGTCTTGATTATCTTGCCAATGCTCAGAGACGTGAGATTGAAGCTGCAAATGCTAGGCAAGAAGCCGAATATCAAGCTGCTCAAGAAGCTCTTGATAAAGCTTACGGTATTACCTATGATGAGAATGGTAAAGCTAAAGTGCTTAACGTTCCTGATTCTTTATACGATAAGATTGTTAATAAAGGTACTATCGGAGGTCTTGCAATTCCAACAGCAGGTGTTAAAAGAACTGTTAATGGTAAAGAACAAATTCTTTCTCGTAAAGATATTGTTAAGTATTTAACAGCTCCTGTTGTTGAAGTTAATGGTGATTTCTATACGCAAGCTCAGAAAGATGTTTTTGATATGCTTGCTGATAATGAAACGTTCGCTATGGTAGCACTTCGTAACTTGTTAGGTGCTGATATTAGTCAGTTAGCTGCTGCATCTATACGACAAGAAGCTGTTCGTCGTTTGAACATTACTTCTAGTGGTAAACCTAAAGTTAAGGTATCCACTCAAGGTGGCGGTACTAAAGTTAATCCTAATAGACGTCCTATTGTTCCGGGTGGTATTATTGATTCAAATAAATAATTATCGTAACTATGCTTAGAGAAATTGGAAAAAAACAGTATTCCAAAGAGGTTTACTCTGATGCCGATATGCTATTGAACTTTAATGTTCTTGGTGCTGTCGATTTGAATAAGTCTCTTACTTATCTTTGGGGTAGGAACAGTAATCAATTCCCTCTTCTTTCTCTTACAGAAGGTCAAGGAAATATCTCTCGTAAGAAACCTATTAATGCTGGTGATACTCAGTATAAGTGGAAGATTATGGGGAAACCTACTGTCACTTCCCCGATTGTGCGTTTGATTACGCCTACTCAAACCCCCGGTAAAGGGTTTATGTCTTTCAAAGCGGAGTTCCAAGATAACTGGATTCCTTATCAGTATTCTGCTATTACTCCTGACGGAAAGCACATGGTTCGTATGCAGACCGATGGTGAGCAGACTGCTTCCGGTGGATATATCTATGAAATGATTATCCTTGGTGGTAATCCTGATGAGTTTATTGATCTCAGCAATTTTGAGAGAGGTAAATATTGGGGTATGGGTGCTCCTACGATTGCCGGTGAATTATCTACTGGTTCTCGTTCTACTGCTGAATCTTGGAGTGAAATGACTAACCAGTTTGGTTTCCATAGATTCTCCAAAATTATTACCGGTAACATTGCTAATATTGTAACCGAGTTTGAACTTGATTATGATGATGGTTCTAAAGGTACTCTTTGGATGCCTTATGAAATGCGTCAGTTTGAGTTCATGCGTAGACGTTTGTTAGAAGAGGATTTGTGGTTCTCTGCTTACAACCGTGATATTAACGGTGTTATTCATAATCAAGAAAAACATTCAAACAAACCTATTCCTCGTGGTGCTGGTGTTCGTGATATTCTTATCGCATTCGGTAACTACTTCGAATACTCATTCATGACTATCGAGCTTATTGATATGATTCTTTCTCGTATCTTTGAAGTTCGTAACGATATTGATTTGAGTAACAAAAATATCGTTCTTTATACCGGTAAAGGTGGTTCTAAAATGTTCCAACAGTGTATTAAGAATGAAGCTATCGGAAATGGTTACTTTGATAAGTTAGGTTCTGAGGAGATTCAAAGCCGTGGTGGTATCCTTTCTTATGGTGCATACTTCAATCAGTATAAGCACTATTCCGGAGCTACCGTTTCTGTTAAGGTTGTAGATTTGTTTGATACCGGTTCTCGTGCCGAAATGGATCGTAAGAATGGTCGTATGTATGGTGGCTTCCCTGTTACCTCTTATACGATGGTGTTTTTGGATCACTCTATTGATAACACGAGTGGTGAAGCAAATATTCAGTTGGTTTGTGAAGAAGGTCGTGAATATTTGTATGGTGTTTATCAAGGTATTACTCCACTACCTAAAGAGTGGGGTGCTTATAGTAAGATGTTATCTACTAGAGAGGATATTGCTACTTATGAGGTTATGTCTTCACAAGGTATCAATATGCTTAATGGTACTACTTCTTTCTGGGCTGAAATGATTTTTGAATAAGCGTACATTACGATTATTGTAAAGTATAAACTTACTAAAGTATAAACTATATGATATACTCACGCAAAATAACCTTAGCGTTAAAGCTGAATCCGACTATGTTTCAAGTCGTGAATCAGAAAAGTATTGGTGCTTTCAATACTATTTTCGGTCCGAGCATTAAAGCGGTTCTTACTCTATCTAGTAAAACTGCTGAAATGGCTTCTATACTTCCTACGATCATTGGAGCTTCTGCTGATAGTCGCAATGTAAACTTTCAAGACCTCGTTTTGAAGCATCTTAAAAACTCAACTGTTGAAGTTCCCGCTCAAGGTTATGAGCTTGAAACGGGTTGGGAGTTTTCTCTTAATGATCCTGTTAAACGTGATGCTATTCTTGATTGGGCTAAAAAGAACAGTATTAATACTGAGGTTGCTCCGAATAAATTAGAGAAAGCTATCTTTGATGCTATGCTCTTTGGTGAAGATACTGCGGTTCATGAAGAGAATCTGTATATGTACATGACTCCTATTAAACCGCAAGATTATATTCTTTGGCGTCTTGCTCTGCTTACTTCTACTGTTGCTAATAAACCGGAAGATGTTGAGAAATCTACTAACATTCGGTTTTACTTACATAGCATTGAAGATGTTAAGCGTATGAAAGATGCTAAGACTAAAGCTGTTGTTAATACTGCTACTAAGTTGGCTCAGTTGTTCACAGGTGATGAGTCTTCTTATAAACGTATTAGAAATATGCTTATCTGTAATGCTCCTGCTGATACTCTACAGATTATCAAAATGGAACATGGAGATTTGCAAACAGCTGTAGCTGAACTTTCTCAAACGAATGCAGATGCATTTATTTCTCTGTTTGATAACAAGAATGTAGAAGCGATGGCGCAAGTTTATAAGTTACTCGCCGCTCAAGTCATTACGAAAGACGGTGATAATTACTTTGACACTGTGCGTCCAGAAGTAGTTCTTGGTTCTTCCATTGAGGGTGTTATGGCTTTCTTAGCTGCTCCCGAAAATGTTGAATATAAAGCACAACTTTTTACTGCTTATAAGGCTTCGGTTATAAACTAACAAAATAGTGTCAGTATGTATAGTAGTTGTAAAGAAGCACATATTGCTGTAAACGATAAGATTCAGCAGATTAATGCTAATAGGCAAGAATCTATTCGTCCGCAGTATATTGATATTGCTCTTAATGAAGCTATTGACGTACTGCTTACGCAAAAGATTAAAGCCTTTGAAGAGACTGGTCGTTATTACGATGATTTGCAGGTGCTAAAGACTACATATAGAAGTCCTCTTTACCTTCTCGCAAATGAGGGTAATAGAGGCTTCGCTTTTTTACCTGCGAATTACCTACATGGTGTCTCTTATGATGCAAGTGTTATATATGATAAGTTTAAACGTTATCGAGCAATTGAATCTGTTACTACTAGGATTTACGTTGTTAATATCAGTGAGCTATTTAAAACTATTCCCGGTTATATAGAAGATTTCGTTATTCAAATCGGTAATGATACTGTTACGTTTCATTATCCTGCTAAGATTTATCGTAAAGAGGGTCTATTTGAATATATCAACTATATGCTCTCCATATTGCTGCGAAAAGGTTACAATGTGACTTACGAACGCTACAATAACGAGTATTACCCCGAATCACTAGTGTTTTACTTCGATACGCCACAGTTAATTGTAGTTGGAGATAAATATACTATTAAGCTAGTACAATTCAACTACGAGCGTTATTCGGGCTTATATGAGGTTATCACTTCTGACGGAGTGGTTACAAAGGTGCGAGAGAGCCGATTTGCGGGTATGGATTTAGTTTCTGATGTTCAGCGTAGGGATATGCTTCAAACGTATCACAATCGTCTTAATAGACACATTCATCCTATATGTACGATAGAAAGTAATAGGGTTTTAGTAGATATGAATGATACGTTTGTGATTACTGATGTTGCTATCACATATCTTAGACAACCTACTAGGTTTGATATTGTAACTGATACTGCTACTGAACTTCCGTTTAAAACCGAGATTATTAACCTTGCTACACAGAAGCTTCTTGGTAAACTTAAAGATGAAGGTTATCAAATTGCTATAAATGAAAGTAATTCTTTAAAATAAAACGTTACTATGAGAATTGTAAGTTACGGAAAAACATTTGTCGATAATGTTACTGTTGATACTAAGTTATCTAACGGTCAACTCGGCATTTGTACTGCTTATGGTACTGCTTTGCCTACTACTGGTAGACCTGAGCCGTTTGTAATTATGTCTGCAATTCCTACTAAGGACGGTGGATTTATGAATCAACGTGGAGTGGATATTAATCCTTTTAACTTCACTTATAACGTTCGTAAATATACGGAGACAGATCAGAAAGAAACTATTATTCTTAAAGGTCTTACGAATCCGGCACTTAAGCCTGCTGAAGGTATTGTATATAATGCAGATGCTGAGTTCTGTGGTGCTATTGAAATTTGTTCTTCTGAGGAGTATCGCCATGGTCTGACGGTTAATCCTAATCCTCAGATTGTTCAAATACCTGTTCGGATTCATGCTACTGATACCGTTGATCGGTTGGTAGAGAAGATTAAGAAGAACCTTAGTCTTACTGCTTATAACAAAGAGTTATTTGATATTACTATCGAGAAAGCTGATAGTGCTGTTCAGATAACCGTTGTTGCTAAAAAGCCTACTAAATTGACGATGAACGTATTCGGTATTCTTGCCGATCAAAAAGCCAATGGTACTATTACCGTTAAACATACGAAGTTATCCGGTTTCTTGGCTGATGTTGCTCTTAGTGATGAAGACCTTCGTTATTCTCTGATTAACATGGGTTGGAATCCTCATGATGAGTGGCAGAAAGCTTGGGGTATTGGTGACCCGAAAGTTGGCTTTAATAAAGTCGCTTATCTTGTTATTTCTACGGCTGAGTTTAATCAATTCCCTGAGATTGCCGCTGATAACAATAGTCCTCGCAAATTCCAAATCATTGTTGGTACGGAAGCTGTGATTGACGCTGTTGTAAATAAACTTGAAGCTATTAAGACTTTAGCTAAAGGTTCCGGCGATAATGCCATTTCTCTGAATACTGCAACTGACTAAAGTTGCTTGGAAAACTACGCAGTGCTTAACGGTTCTGCGTAGTTATATTTGTTTAAACTTAATGCTATGGAATGTAATATTAAAATTGTCAAATTAAAACAAGTTCTTCCTCTTGGTACATTTCCTAAGCGTGAGCATAACGTTCGATTCTTCTATCATCGTACTGATGGTTGTTATTATATGTATGATGAAAAAGGCTGCGAAATTAATCTAACTACTGATGGTAATATTATTGCTATTGATAGAGAGTTGATTGTTGGTAGTGAGTCTTTGACTGATGACACTCTTGTTTGCATCGGTCTTAAAGCTAATTATGTGCATCCTAGTCGTGGTGTTAGAAATAATACTTGTGGTTGTCAAGATACATATATTCGTGCTTGGACTTACATCAAAGATCTTCAAGATTTTATGCAGTCTGGTCATATCGAACGTGATTACTATAGAGTTACTTTAGTTCCTTCTCCTGAAGAGGGTGGTATTGTTGGATGTAGTGGTTCTGCTATTGTTCCTGATGAAAACTCAGATGGCTTCCGTTTTCAATTTGAAGCTGGTAGTCGCGTTGAACTTTATGCTAAACCTGTTCAAGGTTATCACTTTAAAGGTTGGAAAGAGTTCCATACTAATGAGATTATGTCTATTAGTCCTAATTGGTCTTTTACTATTAAGAAAGATATGGATTTAATAGGTGTATTTGAAAAGGATGAAGCTCCTATTGAACAATTCTATATTAATGTCAATGCTGATCCGGCTAATGCAGGATATGTAGTTGGTGCCGGAACATTCCCAAAAGGTACAAGGCATTCTATAACAGCTGCGGCAATTCAAGGGTATCATTTTACTCATTGGACTGATAGTTTAAATCGTATTGTTTCTACTAATCTTCAATATGATCTTGTTGTTGA
>ENA-USUG01003646-USUG01003646.1-human-gut-metagenome-genome-assembly--contig:-NODE-3646-length-20593-cov-14.462663_pt1 | contig 20593 bp, 13 predicted proteins | sample MGYA00250059_ERZ773394 | MGnify/ENA primary metagenome ERZ773394 (study PRJEB29103, sample SAMN06111957) | human gut metagenome | biome: human gut; feature: ankylosing spondylitis patient; material... | reverse complement strand
TTATCTTCATTGGTGTTGGAGCTATGACGGATTTCGGTCCATTATTAGCAAATCCTAAAAGTTTTCTTTTGGGAGCTGCAGCCCAACTCGGAATCTTCGCCACGTTCTTGGGAGCTCTTGCATTAGGCTTTACTTATGCTGAGGCAGGATCTATCGGAATCATCGGAGGTGCTGACGGACCGACAGCCATTTACCTGACGTCAAAATTAGCACCAAGTTTACTTGGTCCTATCGCAGTGGCAGCCTACTCATACATGGCTTTGGTTCCCGTGATCCAACCGCCTATCATGAAAGCGTTAACAACCCAGAAAGAACGGGAAATCGTAATGCAACAATTACGTAAAGTATCTAAAAAAGAGAAAATTGTATTCCCGATCGTTGTAACCATATTTGTATCTTTATTGTTACCTTCTGCAGCTCCTCTAATCGGGTGTTTGATGTTAGGTAATTTGATGCGTGAATGTGGTGTAGTTGAGCGTTTAAGCAAAACGGTTCAAAATGAGTTAATGAACATCTGTACGATTTTCCTAGGTATCTCCGTTGGAGCTACCACCACGGCAGCTGCATTCTTGAACTTCCAAACGCTAGCTATTTTGATTATCGGTGTTCTGGCGTTCAGTATTGGTAGTGCCGGTGGTGTATTACTGGCAAAATTCATGAACTTGTTCACCAAGAACAAGATCAATCCATTGATCGGTTCAGCGGGAGTTTCTGCAGTTCCGATGGCAGCCCGCGTATCACAAAACGTGGGACAAGAAGCAAATCCGGGAAACTTCTTGTTGATGCATGCCATGGGTCCGAATGTGGCAGGAGTTATCGGTTCTGCCGTTGCAGCCGGTATATTATTGTCATTCTTAGGATAACTAATATTTCAGACTACCTCAAAATTTACTTTGGGGTAGTCTTTTTTTCTTTCTATTTATACATCATTTTCCTTTAACTATTACCAATTCATTTCAATTCATGGGACTTAGAGGTTTCGGTAGCGACAATTTTTCCGGTGTTTTACCGGAAGTATTCAAAGCACTAGAAGAATCCGCCTTCGGACATCAACATTCTTACGGGGAAGACAAATACACGGCAAAAGCCATCGAGGATTTCAAACAACTATTTGGAGACAACATTGACGTGTACTTCGTTTATAATGGAACAGGAGCCAACATATTAAGTCTTTCAGCCTTTACGCATTCATATAACGCGATCATTTGCGCGGAAACAGCTCATATCAACGTGGACGAATGCGGGGCTATCGAGAAACAAACCGGCAGTAAATTGTTGACCGTTCCCACATTTGACGGAAAACTCACCCTAGGATTGATTCACAATCACATGCATGGATTTGGTGACCAACACCACGCCCAACCCAAAATCATTTCGTTAACGCAGTGTACGGAACTCGGAACAGTTTACACGCGTGATGAACTAAAAGAAATTTGTGACTTCGCTCACGCTCACGATATGTACGTCCACATGGATGGAGCCCGCTTGGCAAATGCTGTTGCATATTTGGGGTGCACTCCGGCCAGCATCACCAAAGAAGTGGGAATTGACGTTTTAAGCTTCGGGGGAACCAAAAATGGTATGATGTTCGGCGAAGCCGTTGTTTTCTTTAATACCACGATGTCGAAAGAAGTTAAATATATCCGGAAACAGCTGATGCAGTTACACTCTAAATCGCGGTTTATTGCTGCCCAGTTTTCGGCTGTTCTAAAAGACAATTTATGGTTGAAATCAGCCGCACACGCGAATGCCATGGCACAGAAGCTCGCTAACGCGGCAGAGCAAATTCCTTCCGTGAGTATCACGCAGAAAGTTGAGGCAAATGAAATTTTCGCCATCATTCCGCGAGAAAAGATTAGCAAACTTCAAGATGAATGCTTCTTTTATGTATGGGATGAAGATGCGGCCGAAGTTAGATGGGTTTGCTCGTTTGACACCACGGAAAATGATGTCATCGAATTCGCAAACCTATTGCGTCAGGAATTGTGTTAGAAGATGAATAGAGAAATTATTATCACAGAAGACGGAAGTACTACCCTGTATATACCGGAACTAAACGAACATTACCATTCTATTCACGGGGCCATACAGGAATCTACACATATATTTATAAAAGCAGGCATTGAATATTACGGGCAAAAAGATATCCGGATTCTGGAAGCCGGTTTCGGAACAGGACTGAATGCCTTCCTTACACTGCTTGAAGCCCGAGAGAATCAACGGAAAATAGTATTTCATACTTTCGAGAAATACCCGCTGACACCTCAGGAAGTGGAAAAGATTAATTATTCCGACCTTTTTACCCCGGAAGATGCACCCTTCTTTCAACAATTACACAACGCCCCCTGGGAAGAAGATGTTATCATTACCCCTTACTTCACGCTCCACAAGCACCAAGCAGATTTCGAAGAAGTCAATTTTCACGAATATTTCGATATCGTCTTTTTCGATGCTTTTGCCCCCGACGTACAGCCTCGCCTATGGACGGAAACTATGCTTTCCAAATTTTACAAAGCGCTTAAACCGGAAGGAATTCTCACGACTTATTGCGTGAAAGGAACCGTGAAACAAGCCCTCCGTAATATCGGTTTTAACTTGAAACGCCTTCCCGGTCCCCCGGGAAAACGGGAAATGTTGAGAGCGGTGAAACAATTTTAGATTTTAAATTTCAAATCCCAGCCGCACGGAACAAACGCTTTTTCAATCGTAAATCGGAATTCATAAATTGTAAATTATTCGAATGTTTTCCAAAGACTTAAAACAATTACTTGACGAGAAGTATTTAGAATACAATAAATCGGAATTCTTTATAGAAACCGATCCGATCCAGATACCAAAGTGTTTCGAGGAAAAAGAGGACATCGAAATTGCCGGATTCCTGGCAGCATCATTAGCATGGGGACAACGCCCCACGATTATCAAGAAATGCAAGGAGTTGATGCAATTAATGGATTATGCACCCCATGATTTCGTGATGCAGGCGGAAGATCAAGACTACGAACGTTTCTGTAATTTCAAACACCGCACATTTAATAGCTACGATTGTGTTTACTTTTTGAGATCCCTAGCGAATATTTATCGCCATCACGGAGGCTTGGAAACCGTTTTCACACGGGCTTACCAAAAACATCAAGATATGTTCGAAGTACTAAAAGAGTGGTATTCTGTTTTCACCTCTTTACCTGCCGAAGCAAGAGTACTGCGACATATTGCTAACGTGGAGAAGGGGTCAGCAGCGAAGAGGGTAAATATGTTTTTGCGCTGGATGGTGAGACACGACGGAGAGGTGGATTTCGGCCTGTGGAAAGATATTCCAACCTCTGCCCTATTGATTCCACTAGACCTACACACGGGTAACGTGAGTCGTCAACTAGGCCTGCTTACCCGTAACCAGAATGACCGGAAAGCCGTGGAAGAACTTACTGCACGTCTCCGGGAAATGGACCCTATCGATCCGATTCGCTATGATTTTTCACTTTTCGGGTTGGGGGCTTTCGAGAAATATAACCGTTCTAATCTTTAGATTCAGAGGGATATACAACTTCTCATGTTAATCCAGTAACATTCCGGCCGCCACCTCTTCAGCCACTTGCTTGGATGTTATTTGTTCCAGAATAGCCAACCCGAATTTAAAAGCGTATGCCGGACCTCTACCCGTGATCACGTTACCATCAACCACCACGCCATGAGGTTGCATATCGGCATCCGGTAAATATCCTTCAAATCCCGGATAGCAGGTCATTGTATGCCTTTTATTCATTTTTATTTTACTCAACACCAAAGCCGGTGCCGCACAAATAGCTGCCACGTAACCACCTTTGTCATAGTACTCTTGAATTAATTGCACCAATGCCGAGCAATCTCCCAAATTCTTGGCCCCCGGCATTCCTCCCGGACAAATCAAGAACTCTGCCTCCTCTTCTTTCACGTCATTCAACAAAAGGTCAGCCACCACAGAGATTCCATGTGCACCCGTAACCTCTTTTTTATCGGAAATAGAAACCGTTTTCACCTCAATCGTTCCCCGACGCAAAACATCCACTGTTCCGAGAGCTTCAACCTCTTCAAAACCATCTGCTAAAAATAAAAATGACTTCTTCATAATTCTTATAATTAAAATGATTCTTCAAAATTACGAAAAATATGGCAGGATTCAAATTCCCAATTGCGGATATCAGTTCCCGCAAATCCATCTCGCATCATGCACCTCATCCTATCAAGCTGCAAGAGCAAAGAAATCGTTATCCAATCCTTACACACAATTAATCTACGACAGAGCAGGGTATTAAAACTTTACAAAACTCGTCTGCCATTACAAAAATTTCCATAACTTTGTTTTCAATGAGCATAGCGATTCAATCAAACACACGTTAATATTATTATCATGAAATTCTTTGTCTTCTTATTATTTACATGTGCAACGATAGCTTGTAGCAATTCAAAAAGAATAGTCGAGAATTTAAGATGGGAAGAAACATCTGTATCTCACTTTATGGATGAAAGAGATGGATATAAAGGTGTTTCTTTACTATATTTATCATCTGTATTTTGGCTAGACATGGATGCAAAAGGATATAAAAAAACTTTATCTGTCTTGAATTATAGCCTCGAAAATTCAAAACCGATCAAAGTTGGTCTTAAAAAAGTTAATGATAAAATAGAAATCGTAGCAGCAAAGAAAATCAATACCAAATAAGGTGAAGTAATAATAACCTACAAACAAAAAAGCGCCGACCGGCGCTTTTTCATTTATCCTAGATAAGTTTTTAATAGCTTACTTCTGGAAGAGTGTCGCAGACGGCGAATAGCCTTTTCCTTGATCTGTCGAACACGTTCGCGGGTTAACCCAAACTTCTCACCGATTTCTTCCAATGTCATCTCTTGGCAATTAATCCCGAAGAACAGACGAATAATATCACGCTCTCTTTCGGTCAACGTGGCCAATGCCCTCTCCACTTCCGTCGACAAAGACTCGTTAATCAACGTCTTGTCCGCAACAGGAGAATCATCGTTTACCAACACGTCAAGCAAACTGTTATCCTCACCCTCAACGAAAGGTGCATCCACAGAAATATGACGGCCGGACACCCTCAACGTATCGGCAACCTTTTCTGCCGGTAAATCCAACGTCTCTGCCAGCTCTTCCGGAGACGGACGACGCTCATGCTCCTGTTCGAAACGAGAAAATGCTTTATTGATTTTATTCAAAGATCCAACTTGATTCAATGGCAAACGTACAATACGCGACTGCTCGGCCAATGCTTGCAGGATAGACTGACGAATCCACCATACAGCGTATGAAATGAACTTGAAACCCCTCGTTTCGTCAAACTTCTCTGCTGCCTTAATCAAACCCAAATTCCCCTCGTTGATAAGGTCCGGAAGACTCAAACCCTGATTCTGGTATTGTTTTGCAACAGATACCACGAAACGAAGGTTTGCCCGAGTCAGTTTCTCCAAAGCCCGCTGATCCCCTTTCCGGATTCGTTGGGCAAGCTCAACTTCCTCTTCAACCGTAATCAAATCCTCCTTACCAATCTCTTGCAAATATTTGTCAAGAGAAGCACTCTCTCTGTTTGTTATAGATTTTGTTATCTTTAGCTGTCTCATAGTCTTCTAATATTCTCCCCCAAATATGTCGCAAAGGTAGAACAATTTATCCATAAACCAATATGTTAAAATCGACACCTTTTCAATATTAACGTTTTTTAATTTTGCAAAGATAAAGCATAGTATTCGACACGTCCGCGCGGCGAAACAGTCGTCACAAGAACGCCCTCATTTTCTGCTGCTTTCAATGCCCGAACCAAATCGTCCTTATCATAAATTACCGTGTTATTAATTTTCACAATAATATATCCTTCTCCCAAACCAATCGCTTTAAACGGGCCATTCTTTATATCTACAATTTTCACGCCCCCGTTCAAACGATAGCGGTAACGATCCTCCCGACTCAACGGTTCCACCGTGGCTCCCAGTATTCCGGTATAGTTTTTATCCACTAAAGCCACATCACCATACGTGTTTTGAAGCACCACGTCAAAATCCTTCAATTTTCCACCGCGGCTCACGGTCACGGAAATCGTGGTTCCCGGATGATATTTAGCCAACTGCCCTTGAAACTCCGGCCTTGTCTTTACCTCTATACCATTAATACGTTTGATCACATCTCCTTTCTTTATCCCCGCTTTGGCTGCCGCCCCGTTAGGTACCACGTCATAGACATATATTCCGCTCACTTCATCCGTTCCCAGTTCTTTCGCCACGGCCGGAGTCAACTCTTCCCTCCACATGGATATTCCCATCATGGCTCTCTGCACCGTACCGAACTCCTTCAAGTCCCCAACCACCTTCCGGGCAATATTAGAAGGTACTGCAAACGAATACCCCGAATAAGAACCCGTCGGAGATTCGATTGCCGTATTTATTCCAATCAACTCTCCCTTGGCATTCACCAACGCTCCCCCACTGTTACCGGGGTTCACGGCAGCATCTGTCTGCAGGAATGATTCCAGACTCATCTGGCTCCGGTTAATTCCCAACTCTCTCGCTTTGGCACTAATAATTCCCGCCGTAACCGTCGAGGTTAAATTATACGGGTTACCCACGGCCAAAACCCACTCTCCCAACTCCACGTCGTCCGAATTCGCGTACTCCAGGTAAGGAAGTCCGCTTGCTTCCACTTTTAATAAAGCAATATCCGTGTTGGGATCCGTCCCGATCACCTTGGCCTCATATTCCGTCTTGTTATCCAAAGTCACGGTAATCTTGTCGCTCTTGTCGATCACGTGATTATTCGTGATAATATACCCGTCCTCGGAGACAATGACACCCGATCCTATACCCATCCGTTGTGGAGTCTCCCGCGTACGCGGGGCGTAACCGTAGAAAAATTCCAATAGCGGGTTACCTATATATTCCCGTCCCATTTGTACCGTTTTGACATGAACGACAGCCGGAACTGTCTTTTTGGCAGCTTCCCTCAAATCCACGCTACCCGCTCCCCCAACAGGAAGAGCCGTGTTAGTCGCACGTAAAACCGGACGAACTGCCGCTGGAGATGCTATTTCCAATTGTGAAACCGGAGCGGCACTTTCTCCTCGCATGGCATCTATTGCCACGAAAGCAAGGCAACCGCCAACAACCCCAAGCCCTAAATTCAAAAATGATTTTCTCATTGCCATATCTTTATCACCTTTATAGATTAAACGTAAACTATCCACATTTTGTTTGTGTACTACAATAGTAGCAATATCCTTGCCAACTGATTATTAAGAAATTCTTAATTAATATACCTTAACTATGTTTCTCCTTGGGCTAGCGACAAGCTGTTACCCATCTTTTTAACTCCCCTTTATCGTGATCACGGAATCTTTTCATTCTAAATTCTAAATTCTAAATTTTACATTTCGTATATTTGTACCTGCGATTTCGATAATTTCAATTTACATGATAACACGTATAAACAATAAAAAGAGTGGTAAAACACGTACCTCCTACTCCTTTCATTTTCTGAAAGATCCCCGGACACGTGTCGTTGTAGGGTTGATTTTTATGCTATTTTCCATTTACCTGTTGGTATCACTGATCGGGTTCTTTTTTACCGGCGGCATGGACCAAAGCCTGGTTGACAAAACAACCCGGGAATTAATGACCAACCCGGATATCGTTGTCAAGAACCCGGGACGAAAACTGGGAGCATTTCTTTCCGATTTGCTCATAAACCGATGGTTTGGAGTATCGTCATTCATATTTTGCTACCTGTTATTTATCATCGGACTACGTATTGCCGGACGCAACATAAAAAAATTCGGGAAAAAAATCATCATCAGCTTTGTCCTGATCATCTGGCTCTCCTTGCTGTTCGGATATATTTTCACCTTCCTACCCACGGGATATGTATTCCCGGGTGGGGCTCACGGCTACTTCGTATGTTTTTGGCTAAACTCCTTTATCGGAGAAATCGGTTCATTCTTCCTATTGATCGTTTCATTTGCCGCCATTCTTTTCTTTGGCTTTGAAAACGCCTTCAACAAATGCGTGGCCATGCTCAAAAATTATCTCGCCCGCCGAGCCCAACTCAAAGAAGAGAGAACCTTAGCTCGTGAAGCCGCTCTTGTCCGGAAACGGGAAGAAACGGTAAAAACCGAAAAAACGGAGAACCTGCAAGAAAAAGAAATAGACGTTGACATCAAAGAAAAAGACGGGTTAAACCTAGAAACGGTTCCACCCGTTGAAAATGAACTTTTCTCCTATCACGAGTTCGATATTACCGATCCGGATAAAATAGAAACATCGGAATCACACGATACGGAAGAAGACTTCACGACGGAACATCATTTCGATTTACACGCGGACAAAAACCATGAAAATCAAGAAGAGCACGGAGGAGATGACACCCCGCACGCCAATAACGATATCGAATTGACCGTCATGGCCGACAAACTGGAAGAGCAACTAACCAAAAACTTGCTGCCGGACACCGACTATGACCCGACACTCGATTTATCGAATTATCAATACCCCCCGCTGGAATTACTCGAAGAACACTCTTCCGGTTCGCAAAAAGTAACCGCAGAAGAGCTCGAAGAGAATAAAAACACGATTATCGAGACATTACGCCATTACAAAATCGAGATCACCAAAATCAAAGCGACCATCGGACCGACAGTCACGCTGTACGAGATCGTCCCCGCCCCCGGTATAAAAATCTCGAAAATCAAAAACCTCGAAGACGACATCGCGTTAAGCCTGTCTGCCTTGGGGATACGTATCATCGCCCCGATACCCGGAGCTGGGACCATCGGCATCGAAGTGCCGAACCAGAATCCGGAAGTCGTTTCCATGCGGGGCATCATCGCGTCCAAGAAATTCCAAGAATCCAAATATGCCCTTCCGGTAGCATTGGGACGAACCATCTCGAACGAACCTTACACGTTCGACTTGGCCAAAATGCCCCACTTGCTGGTTGCCGGAGCCACGGGACAAGGTAAATCCGTCGGATTGAATGCCATTATCACCTCGCTCCTATACAAAAAGCACCCGTCACAACTAAAATTCGTGATGGTGGACCCCAAAAAGGTAGAGTTAAGCATCTATTCCGTCATTGAAAAACACTTCTTGGCGAAACTACCGGATGCCGAGGAAGCCATCATTACCGATAACGACAAGGTCGTCGCCACGCTCAACTCCCTCTGTATCGAGATGGATAGCCGCTACGATCTGTTGAAACAAGCTCACGTGAGAAACATCAAAGAATACAACGAAAAATTCGTGAAACGGCAACTGAACCCGAACAACGGCCATCGTTACCTACCTTATATTGTAGTAGTGGTAGACGAGTTCGCCGACCTGATCATGACCGCTGGCAAAGAGGTGGAACAACCGATTGCCCGTATCGCCCAATTGGCCCGTGCCGTGGGAATTCACATGATCATTGCCACGCAACGACCTTCCACGAACATCATTACCGGAGTCATCAAAGCCAACTTCCCGGCACGAATCGCCTTCAAGGTGGCCTCCATGATTGACTCCCGTACCATTCTGGACTCACCGGGAGCCAATCAACTGATCGGCCGCGGGGACATGTTGATCTCCAAGGATAGCGAAATGGTGCGCGTACAATGTGCCTTCGTCGATACGCCGGAAGTAGATGCCATCACGAAATTCATCGCCGACCAACAGGGATACCCGGAGGCATACGCCCTTCCCGAATATGTTTCCGACACGGAAAACGGGGTGAGTGGAGATATGGATCTTGGAGTAAAAGACCCGTTATTCGAAGAAGCCGCCCGTTTGGTTGTAAACACCCAACAAGGCTCAACCTCCTCCATCCAGCGACGCTTCTCTATCGGCTACAACCGGGCAGGAAGAATCATCGACCAACTGGAAAAGGCCGGAATCGTGGGACCGTTCGAGGGGAGTAAAGCCCGCCAAGTGCTTATTCCCGATGAATATAGCCTGGAACACATTCTTAAAACCGTAGATGAAAAATTTTAAGAACGCAAAATTTAAAAACGCCAGCCCTGTGCGGCTGGAATCTAAAATCTAAAATTTAAAATCTAAAATTAATAAGGTTATGTTTTTAGAAAAATCGTACAGAGGCAACAACAAATGGTATTTTTACATTCTCACGCTCATCATCGTGTTTGCAGCGGTTCAAGTAACGTCAATTCCGTTAGCCGTTTATAGCATCATCATGCATCCCGAAATGCTCAGCGGCGGAACGAATAATCTGCTGGCCGTCACGAACACCAACCTAGGCTTGGCCCTCCTGCTATTCACGTTTGCCGGGGGTGTTGTCGCCCTCCTATTATGCGTGAAATTTCTTCATCACAAAAAAACAACGGACATACTCACGGGCAGAGATCGCTTTGACGTGAATCGGGTATTTTTCGGTGCCGCCGTATGGGGCCTTTTAACGCTTGTCCTGCTGGGAGCACAATACGGATTCGGAGACACCTCCCATCTTGTATTCCAATTCCAACCATTCAACTTCATCATGATGTGCATCGTCATTTTGATCTTCATCCCCTTCCAAGTGGCATTCGAAGAATTCATCTTCCGGGGCTATCTGATGCAGGGCTGTATCCTGCTTTTCAAATACAGATGGGTAGCCCTGCTGCTCACCGGCTTGGCCTTCGGGTTACTCCACGGCACCAATCCCGAAGTAGATCGCTTCGGCTTTTGGGTTGCCATGCCGCAATACATCTTGATGGGTTTACTCCTCGGACTGGTAGCCATCTGGGACGACGGGCTGGAATTGGCCTTGGGACTACACCTGGCCAACAATGTCATCTCTTCCCTCGTGGTAACACACGACGCCTCTGCTTTACAAACACACGCCCTGTTCAAAGACATGGCCCCCACCGCTTCCCACACGGATACCGTGGTAATGCTCGTTTGCGGGATCATTTTCCTTTGGATTTGCAACCGGAAATACAAATTTTTCTCCAAAATCAACTTGTGGAGAAAAGTAGAACGGGAAAGTATAAAATGGGAAGTCATCGAGTAAACGAAATTCTTAAAATTTTCTTAATACTCGTGACTCTTTCATAACATTGCCAATAAAATAGTATCTTTGACCGAAAGCAAAAATGCGATAACAAATACATTAATTTATAAATCGAAGTTTCAAAAAAATGAGAAAAATTACATCTTTAATGTTCGCTCTCATCTTTGGGCTATCTTTCTTAGCTAATGCTCAGGATGTTCAAAACAACCAACCGAAAGGTTACCAATTCACTGATATCAAGAGATTACCGGCAAATTCCGTAAAGGATCAAGCGCGTGCAGGTACCTGCTGGGCCTGGTCAGGGATCTCCTTCTTTGAGTCAGAAATGATCCGTATGGGTAAAGAACCTATCGATCTTTCAGCCATGTATATCGTAAGACACGCTTACAGCGACAAAGCAACCAAATTTGTTCGTTTGCACGGAAACATGAACTTCGCTGTCGGTGGAGCTTTCTGCGACGTGATGCACGTAATCCAAAACTACGGTATCGTTCCGATGGACGTGTACAAGGGATTGAACTACGGTGAACCCAACCACGCTTTCGGTGAAATCGATGACGTGTTGGCCGGTTACATTAACGCTGTTATCAAAAACTCAAACAAAAAATTAAGTACCGCTTGGAAAAAAGGCTTTGACGGCATTCTGGATGCTTACCTTGGAGAAGAGCCTGAAAAATTCGAGTATAACGGTAAAGAATATACCCCGAAAACCTTCGCTGCCGAAGTAGTCGGATTAAACATGGATGATTACGTGAGCTTGACTTCATTCACTCACCACCCCTTCTACTCACAATTCGCGATCGAAGTTCCGGATAACTGGTTGTGGGGCATGTCTTACAACTTACCGCTAGACGAACTGGCACAAGTGATGAGTAACGCCATCGACAACGGCTACACTTTTGCTTGGGCTTCCGACGTGAGCGAAAAAGGTTTCCAGACCTCTCACCCCGGAATTGCCGTGGTTCCGACAACCGACACGAAAGAAATGAGCGGCGCCGAGATCGCTAAATGGGAAGCAATGCCTAAAGGCAACCAAAACCCGGATGCTTTCAAACAAGGCCCGGCTCCCGAAAAAGAGATTACTCAGGAAATGAGACAACAAGAGTTCGACAACTACCTGACTACCGACGACCACGGTATGCACGTGATCGGTAAAGCAAAAGACCAGAACGGTACGGTTTACTACATCGTGAAAAACTCTTGGAATAAATACAACAAATTCGGCGGATACTTCTACGCTTCCGAACCTTTCATGAAATACAAAACGATGAACATCATCGTCCACAAGAATGCCATCCCGAAAGATATTCGCAAAAAACTTGGAATCAAATAAATTCACTCTATCAAGGGATAGAGAAAAACGATAAAAAAAGGCCGTTGATCCATCTGATTAACGGCCTTTTTTTCATAATTTTGCGAGAAAGAAAAAGAAATATATAAAATCATAACCGATATGAATCTAGCGAGAGAAATCAAAAAAGACATTTACTGGATTGGAGTCAACGACAGAAGAACACATATCTTCGAAAATTACTGGCCTCTTCCCAAAGGTGTTGCTTATAACTCTTATATCATCGTGGACGAAAAAGTAGTAGTCATCGACACGATCGAAAGAAGCAAAATGGATGACTACGTGGAAAACATCGAACAGCTACTGAACGGAAGGAAAGTCGATTATCTCGTGATTAATCACATGGAACCGGATCACACCGGAGCCATCAAAGCTTTATTGTGCCACTACCCGGATGTAAAAATCATCGGTAACGCCAAAACCTTCCCCATGCTGAAAAACTTCTACGGGGTTTGCGAAAACTTGATGGAAATAAAAGAAGGCGATTCTCTCGACCTTGGAAAACATAAATTGAATTTCTACATGGCCCCCATGCTTCACTGGCCGGAAACGATGGTTACTTTCGAATCAACCGAAGGCATCCTATTCAGCGGTGACATTTTCGGAGCATTCGGAACGCTTGATGGAGGCATCTTTGACGACGAGGTAGACCTGGATTACCTGGAAGAGGAAATCAGCCGTTATTACTCCAATATTGTTGGAAAATACGGCCAACCGGCTCAAACCGCACTGAAAAAACTCGGTGGCCTTCCGATCCAGATGATATGTGCAACCCACGGACCGATCCGTCGTTCTCACATTGCCGACATCGTGGCCAAATACGACAAATGGAGCAAGTACGACACGGACAAAGGAGTCGTGATCGTGTTCAGTTCCATGTACGGGAACACGGAGAAAATGGCAGACATCATCGCCCGTTTCTTAGCTGAGAAAGGCATCAAGAAAATCCGTATCCACGATGCCTCCAAAACTCACCCGTCATACATCATCAACGATATCTTCCGTTACAAGGGAGTTATTCTCGGAAGTTGTGCTTACAACGGCAACGCCTTCCCGACCATGGAAACCCTGCTATTCGAACTGGAACACATGGGCGTGAAAAACCACGTGGTTGCCTTCTTCGGTGGCAAAGCATGGGCTGGCGGTGCAATGCCCCGTTTCAACCAATTCGCGGAAAAAATCAAATGGGAAGTTGTTGCTCCTGCTTGCGAAGCTTACGGTTGCCCGAAAGACGAAGATTTCGAAACGTGTCGTAACATCGCTTACGCCATGGCAGATAAACTGGATGAAATCTGTTGATTTCAATAAATATGAATAAATAAAAATAGGGATGAAAAATTTCATCCCTATTTTTTTTATTCCTGTTTATTCTATTTTGCTTTAAACATCTCGTCAATATGTTTGGCAGCCCGACGACCGTCACCCATAGCCAAAATCACCGTTGCTCCACCTCTCACGATATCTCCCCCGGCAAAGAACTCTGACAAGTTTGACTGCATCGTTTCATCGTTTACCACGATTGTACCCTTGCGTGAAATTTCCAGTCCTTTCACGGAATTCGGAACAATCGGGTTAGGAGAAACTCCGACGGCCACAACCACCACGTCGGCATCAATCGTGTACTCGGAACCTTCCACCGGCACGGGACTGCGGCGTCCGCTGGCATCCGGTTCACCCAAAGCCATCTTCTGCACCCGTACCTGTTTCACGCGTCCCCGTTCATCGGCAATATATTCCACCGGATTCGTCAACGTGATAAACTCACATCCCTCTTCCTTGGCATGCTTTACCTCTTCCAGACGGGCAGGCATTTCCTCCTCGCTCCGACGGTAAACGATCATGGCACGCTCCGCGCCCAACCGTTTTGCCGTACGCACGGAATCCATCGCAGTATTACCACCTCCCACGACAACCACGTTCTTGCCGCGGTACACCGGGGTATCGGAATCCTCGCTATCGGCACCCATCAGATTTACCCGGGTCAGGTACTCGTTGGAAGAAAGAATACCGTTATAGTTTTCTCCGGGAATATTCATAAACCGGGGAAGTCCGGCACCCGAAGCCACGTAGAAAGCCTGGAAACCTTCCGCTTTCAAATCCTCCACGGAATCCGTCATACCCACGATAAAATTGGTAACGAACTTCACGCCGATCTTCTTCAGGTTCTCGATCTCCACGTCTACCACGCTATTCGGCAAACGGAATTCGGGAATACCGTATTTCAATACACCGCCGATCTCGTGCAACGCCTCGAACACGGTTACATCGTAACCCAATTTTGCCAAATCGCCCGCACACGACAACCCGGAAGGTCCGGAACCGATAACGGCCACTTTAATTCCATTGGCATGAGCGACTTCCGGCACGGCAATATGCCCGGATTCTCTCTCGAAATCCGATGCAAAACGCTCCAGATAACCGATGGCAACCGATGGCTTCTTCAATTTTTGTAAATAAAAACACTTGGATTCACATTGTTTTTCTTGAGGACAAACCCGACCGCAAACTGCCGGTAAAGCACTCGTGCGTTTCAGCACGGCCGCGGCCTGCAAAAATTCTCCTCGCTCAATGTTTTTCACGAATCCGGGAATATCAATACCCACGGGACAACCTCCCATGCAAGTCGGGGTCACGCAATCCATACAACGGGTAGCCTCCCGCATAGCCATATCGGCCGTCAAACCTTGATTTACCTCGATGCGCTGGCTCTTGATACGTTCCTCTGGGGTTGCTTCAGGCATACGAACGCGTTCTATCGAAGTACGATCTTTACCTGCCACCCGCTGACGCAATTCCTGACGCCAGGGAGCGTTCCGGTCGCTCACGCCATGAGCGTGTTCAGCTTCCTCCTGCTTCTCCTCCACCTCATGCAACTTAGCCACCTCGGCATCCTTGAATCCGCCTAACCGGGACAATATCTCGTCAAAATCAATCAAGTGTGCATCAAACTCCGGTCCGTCAACGCAAGTAAAGCGGGTCTTTCCTCCCACGGTCACCCGGCAAGCACCACACATTCCGGTTCCATCCACCATCAACGCGTTCAAACTGGCCACCGTCGGGATATCGTATTTACGAGTCAGTTTCTCGCAAAACTTCATCATGATTGCCGGCCCGATGGTCACGGCCAAATCCACTTTTTCACGCTTGATCACGTCTTCCATCCCCTCCGTGATCAAACCTTTTTTTCCATAGCTTCCGTCATCCGTCATGATAATCACTTCGTCCGAAGAAGCCCGTATTTCGTCCTCCAGAATCACTAAATCCTTATTACGTCCGGCAATCACTGAAACCACCCTGTTTCCGGCTTCCTTGAAAGCTCGCACGATGGGCAGTAAAGGAGCCACGCCAACACCACCACCGCAAGCCAACACGGTCCCCACCTTCTCGATATGAGTCGGTTTACCGAGGGGTCCTACCAAATCCGTGATATAATCCCCCACTTCCAAAGCGCACAATTTACGGGAAGATACTCCCATCACTTGTACCACTAATGTAATACTTCCTCTTTCCAAATTAGCGTCAGCAATGGTCAACGGCATCCGCTCGCCCTTCTCTCCCACGCGTACAATCACGAAATTACCCGGTTTACGGGACTTTGCTATCAATGGAGCCTCAACTTCCAGCTTTACAACTTTTTCTGAAAAATAAGCCTTACTTAAAATTTTATTCATAGTCTATAGGTTAATCTATTCTACTTATTTCAACCCCGCTATCGTTTTCGATTTCAAGCCGCAAAGATAACGAACCCCTCGGAAAAAACAACTTTTATTTCGATTAATGGTAAGATCCGTTAGAAGTAGGCAACAGACCGGACACGCACCGAATGACATCGCCATGTTCCCTAAATAGCAATGCCAGTTACCAAACGGCTATGAACCGGAGAGGACACGTCTGTCCCTCGTTTGTCGTCCCTTATTTCCCACTTAACTTGCACCAAACTGGTCGCACAAAGTAAAGCAACTTCCCACGAACCAGCACTTCGGAAAACTCATGTCATTTCGTGACAATCCGAGTAATATTGCTATTTTTGTTCCCGAAAACAAATTACACAGAGATTATGGGCAATAAAAACGATAAAAAGGAACGGATCAACGTGGTTTACTCCACGAACCCCAATTACCAGTACGAATACAATCAAGAGGAGGAACAGGAAACCCTGGCCCCGGAAAAACAGAACCTGCGGGTAACCCTCGATTCCAAACAGCGCAAAGGCAAAACCGTCACCCTCGTACAAGGTTTCGTGGGCACGGAAGAAGATCTGAAAGAACTGGCTAAATTACTGAAAAACAAATGCGGCGTGGGTGGTTCCGTGAAGGATGGAGAAATTATCATCCAAGGGGAAGTAAAAGAAAAAGTGTTGACCATTCTCCGGGACAATAAATACCGGGCAAAATAAAAAAAGAAACTTACCCCCTCCCACTCCCCCTTACACAGGGGGAGTGTTGATCACCAAGCAGTTCACCATCCCGTGTAAGAGGGGTTAGGGGTAGTCGTCTTAATACAACACTACACCCATTTCACCAAAGCAAAATCCTGCCTGTGAGGAAGTAATGTATTTTTCGGGAAGATTCTCAAACCCAGCATGAAGATTCCGGGATCATCGGGTGTCACTTCAATGGAATACATGGCTTTTCCGTTCTCGAAGGAGACGGGTAAGAACTCCTGCGTGAAACAAACCTCGATTTTCTCGTCCTTTTTCATCATGGCAACCAGTTCTACCCCGATGTCATCAATCGATAACTCACCCAAATCAAGTATCACTTTTCCTTGGTAAGATCTACCTAAAGAGATGATCTGTTTCGATTTATCGGGAAGAATCAAACCATCCACCTGCACGGAATCCCATTCCCGGCTGACCTTTCGTTTCCACTCCGCAATCTGCGCGGCTAAAGCATAATGATTGTCACTCAAACGGTGAAAACGGCGAGACATCGGTATATAGAACTTGTCCTCGTAGTCCGTCAGCATCCGGTTAGTCGTGAAGTTTGATGCCACTTTAGCAATCGTGTTCTTGATGTATCCAGCCCATTTACCGGATAAACCATTCGCATCCCGTTCATAAAATGCCGGGGCAATTTCCGATTCGATGATATTATAAATCAACTCGGCATCCAATTCATTTTGGAATTCCTGATTCTCGTAAGTCCTTTCCATCGGTAAGGCCCAACCGGCATCCTTTTGGTAGCCTTCAACCCACCAGCCGTCCAGCACGCTGAAGTGCATGACACCATTCATGGCGGCCTTCTCCCCGCTCGTACCGGAAGCCTCCTGCGGGCGAGTCGGGGTGTTCATCCACACGTCCACGCCTTGCACCATGTGACGGGCCAAGTCCATGTCATAATTCGGGAGGAACAATATCTTACCCAAGAACTGCGGGTATTTGGAAATCTCCACGATCCGCTTGATCAAATCCTGACCGGCCTGATCCGCCGGGTGAGCTTTTCCCGCGAATATAAACTGAACGGGACGCTCCGGGTTATTCACGATCTCGTTCAACCGATCCAGATTACTGAACAGCAAATGAGCTCGCTTGTACGTGGCGAAACGACGGGCAAAACCGATGGTCAGGATATCATCCCGCAAGGTGTCTTGAATCTCCACGATTTGCCGCGGCGTGAAGTAAGCCGTGCTCTTCTCGTTGGCCAAACGATGCTTTATATGACGGATCAGCCGACTACGCAGAATCATTCGCACCTCTCTGATCACTTGATCCGGTACCTGGTAAATTCCTTCAAAACAGGTTTTATCGTAATGATGCGTTTTGAATTTCTCTCCAAACACGCTCAACTGTATTTTCTTCCATTCCGGGGCCGTCCACGTCGGGTAATGCACGCCATTGGTTACATAACTGATATGCAACTCTTCCGGCATGTATCCCGGCCATAAATTCTTGAATATGTCCCGACTCACCTTTCCGTGTAACCAGCTCACCCCGTTTATTTCCTGCGACAAGTTGGCGGCCAAGAAACTCATGGAGAATTTCTCGTTCGGGTCATTCGCGTTTACTCGTCCCAGCCCTAACAATTGTTCCCACGTGATCTTCAAGCGATCGGCTTCAAACCAGAAATAGTTTTTCAACAAGTTTTCGGTAAATGAATCGTGTCCTGCCGGAACCGGCGTGTGTGTCGTGAAAAGCGAAGACGCCCGAACGACTTCCATGGCCTCGGCAAATGAAAGTTGGTCGTCCGCCACGTATTCCCGTAATCTTTCCAACCCGGTAAATGCCGCGTGTCCCTCGTTACAATGGTACACGTCTGCTTGAATGTTCAATTTCCGCAAGGCCCGGATACCTCCAATGCCTAACAAGATTTCCTGCTTCAAGCGATTTTCCCAATCGCCTCCATAGAGGTAGTGCGTGATGCTCCGATCGCCTTCCTGATTATCCTCGAAATCCGTATCCAACAAGTACAACTCGACCCGTCCGACGTTTACCTGCCAGATTCGAGCATACACTTCACGTCCGGGGAATGAAAGACTGATTGTCAACCAATTTCCTTCCGCATCCCGTGCCGGAGATACCGGTATTTTCGTGAAATCCTGTGCCTCGTATTCCGCCTCTTGATTTCCCGCGGCGGAGAATTTCTGCGTGAAATAACCGTAACGATACAGTAATCCGATACCCGTGATTTTTGTTTTTTTATCACTTGCCTCTTTCAGATAATCGCCGGCCAACACGCCAAGACCTCCCGAATATATTTTCAGTGAAGCGTGTAATCCGTACTCCATGCTGAAATAGGCAATGGAAGGGCTATTCATCTGTTTCTTTTCTTCCATGTACTCGGAGAATTTAGCGTACACGGCGGCCAGACGAGCCACAAATTCCTCGTCATTTTCCAGCTCCTTGTATCGATTTAAAGAGATTTTGTCTAAAAGAGCTATCGGGTTATGGCGGGTCTGCATCCATTGTGAAGGATCGATGCTTTTGAACAGATCAACGGCCTCCTCGTTCCAACACCACCACAAGTTATTCGCCAATTTTTCCAAGGCACTTAATTTGGCAGGAATGGAGCGATGGATGATCACGCTGATCCAGTTCGGAACATTCGTTGCCGTCTTCTTCTCGATAAACGACCATTGTTCTTCTTCTATAACCGGAATTTCATCCACCCGTTCGTTCACTTTATCGAGTGCAATTTGGTAAGCCTTTTTGTAGTACGAGATCAAGTTTTCCCAAAGTGCAATTTTCGATACCTCTTTGGCATTTTGGGCCACGGCCTGATACTCTTGGGGGTTCAGGGCAGCAATCGCCTTGATTTTATCGGCGATTTTCTCGACCACCTCTTCATTATTCCGGTCATCCCGTGCAATGACTTCAATGCCCGGATGTGCTTTTTTATAATAGGATTCTACCCATAAACCGAAACCAGCCAAGGTAGTCGTGATTGTTGGCACTTTAAACGCCAAACTCTCCAGAGGTGTGTAGCCCCAAGGTTCGTAGTAAGAAGGGAAAACCGTTAAATCCATCCCCACGAGCAAATCGTAATAAGGCATATTAAACACGCCGTCATTTCCATTCAAATAACTCGGTGAGAAAAAGACTTTCACCCGATCCTCCGGTCGATTCGACAAGCGTTGTTCCCCGATTTTGCACAACACCGGATCGTTTTGCGGGTCAGACAATTCATGCGTCACGTAAGGATGCGTGATTTCGATTGCCTGGTAGGGACGTTCCAGGTTATTCAGCAATTCTCCATTGACGCCCTTGTGACCGGCCGGAACCAAAATAAATGCCAAGATATCCCGTTTGTTATCCGCGTCGCGGTTCAGACGTCCCAACGCCTCGATAAATACGTCCAGTCCTTTGTTTTTAAATTCGTAACGTCCACTGATTCCCACGATCAAGGCATCTTCAGCAACCGTCCGTCCCAAAAGGACCTGAGCCACTTTCAACAATTTTTCCCGTCCTTGTTGACGTTTCACGGGATAATTTTCCTCGCTGGGCGTGAAACTGTTCTCGAATCCATTCGGTGTTACGAGATCCACTTGCTTACCCAAAAAGTGCTCACACTCTTTCGCTGTAATGTCACTGACCGTCGTGAAGCAATCCGCCCACTCTGCCGCCTTACTTTCCAGGGATTGTTTGGAATCCACCCCGAAACGATGGGCCGTTTCCCGCGGGTTATACTCTTTCATCGGGTCATAAAGGGGCAGGCCGTTCCCGGCAATACTACGTCCTAACACGGTGGCATGAGTGGTGAACACGCATCCCACTTGCGGAAGGGCATTTT
>ENA-USUG01003636-USUG01003636.1-human-gut-metagenome-genome-assembly--contig:-NODE-3636-length-20617-cov-18.793622_pt1 | contig 20617 bp, 11 predicted proteins | sample MGYA00250059_ERZ773394 | MGnify/ENA primary metagenome ERZ773394 (study PRJEB29103, sample SAMN06111957) | human gut metagenome | biome: human gut; feature: ankylosing spondylitis patient; material... | reverse complement strand
GGCAACGCAGATGCCGTGCCGCAGCCGCCGAAGCGGTGCTTAAGCCGTAAGGCGGGAATTGTGCGGTGTTGCCATAAGGCTGCGGAACGGTCAATCACGTTCCCTACAGCATTTTTTCAGCATGTGGCTAATGATACAGTGCCCTATCGTGCTTTTCATCCGCGGATGGATTTCAAAGTTTTATTTTACAACTTCACAAGTATCTCCCCCGCACCGGAATCCGATTGCCCTTCTCCCCTATCCCCCAACCGCGCGTACCGTTCATCTTCATCCGCTCCCCCATCCCAAAACAAAAGGCATGTGCCCCCCTTATCTCTATCATAAGGTGGGCACATGCCGTTACATTATCATGATTTTATCACGCCAAAGTCATCAGGCAATGCAGCCATCGGCAAAGCTGTTGCGCTTGGCTTTCTCTTTCTGCTGGTTGCGCTTGGCGATGATTTCTTTGCTCAGGCCAATACGGTTGGTCTTGAAGTGGAAGAACGGGCGTTCCGGTACGGTGAAAATCTCCACCGGACGCATGTAACGTTCCGGCAGGCAGGCATTGATCTTATCGCGCACATCGTCCAAGGTGTAGCCATCTTTGAGCTGGACGTACAGGTACGGCAGGAAGCAGCCCTCGTGCTCATCATCTGGCACGATAACAAAGAACTCGTCCTTGATGCCCTTGATGTCGGCATCGGCCACGATGTTCTCCAGCGGCTGCACCATCAGGTCGCCGCCGCCAAAGCGCGGGGATGCGCCGCGGGTCATCGTGTAGAGCACACCGTCCTCGGACATATAGCCAATATCGCCGGTGTGCAGCCAGGTCTTGCCGTCTGCGTGGACCTGCAGTGCCTTGGCGGTTGCTTCGGGGCGGTCATAGCCCAGCATCACGCCGGGGCCCGTCATGCAGATCTCACCGGGGGTATTGTAGGTCAGCTCTTCCTGGGTGCCGGGCTTGAAGATGCTGATGACGCTGTGGATCATCGGCACACCAACGTTGCCGTCACGCACCGGGAACGGAGCCATGGGCAGAGTGGCGTTGGAGCCAGCCTCGCTGCTGCCGTAGCCGGCAGTAAAGCGCAGGTTGCAGTTATGCTGCTTGAGGAACTCCTCAACATTGCGCAGCTGCTTGTTGTTGAATGCCTCGCAGCCGGCGCCGATGGCCAGCATGTGGGACATATCATAGTCAGCCGGAAGACGCTTGCTGCGGCGGATAACCTCCACAAACATGGGGATCAGGGGCCAGTTGTTGGGGCGGTAGCGCATCATTTCCAGGTCAACGTCGTACACATCCACAAACGGATCCAGAATGAGCAGCATACCGCCGGCCAGGGGCAGCAGCATCATGGAAACCACAACAGCGATCAGAGCCGGGGGCAGGATGGTCAGCAGCCAGGTGGGGCGGAATTTATCCGAAGAGCCATAAAAGTTCATCTGGGTCAGCACGCCGATGATGCTGTGTGCAGAATGGATGACCTGCTTGGAAGGGCCGGTGGAACCGCTGGTGTAGGCGCGCAGCAGCGGGCGGTCAATGTTGACAGGAGCGGGCACAAAGCCGCGAAAACGCTGGCCCATGTTACAGAAATCAGCCCACATCATGGTATCAGAGCCACGGGCGGGAACATCCGGATACAGGGCATCCAGGGAATGCTGCAGGTAAACCGGCATAGCGGCGCGGTCGCCGCTTTCCAGAGCGGGAACGATAACATAGGTATTCACGTTGGTCTGCTCACGGTAGGCTTCGATTTCGGCCTTGGAGAAGAAGTCGTGAACAAAAATCACCTTGGCATTGGCTTTCTGAACAGCTTCAATGTTTTCTTCCAGGGTGTTGTCACGGCACAGCAGCGAAGCGCCGATGCGCTCGGCTGCCAGCAGCAGATAAATGAATTCCGGCACAGAACGCAGGAACACGGGGATCTGGTCCCCCTGCTTGACGCCAAGCACCTGCAGAGCGCGGGCGGTAGCGTCCACCTTACGGAACACGGTACCCCAGGTGATATCCACGCCATAGTAGTGCATGGCAATCACGTTAGGGTCTGCAGCGCGCACGGAGAGGTACTGCTCCACGGTGCAGGCCGGAACCTGGATACCGCGCAGAACATCTGGATAGAACTTCATCCAGGGGCGGTCAATGCTGGGCTTGCCAGTCAACATCGCGTTTTGATTCATTGCAATTTCCTCCAAATGTCTTTCCCTTATAGTTGCAGGGAATTAAATTATCCAAATCAAATCACGCCAAACCTTTATGGCACTTTCCCCTGCTGTGCACATCGTTGCACAGCGTTGCCAAACCATAATGCTACGATTATTTTCGGTGCTGAATATAGTATACCATTCCTGTTTGCGGAAAGCACGAGAATCCCATGGCACAAATTTCCAGAAATTGATTCCGCATGATTCACTTTTTTCACATGGATTTTCACGCTTTGACATGGAGTTTTCTTGCAATTTCATTTTTCTCGGTGCAACAAAAGCCCCAGCTACCGCAGCAGCCAGGGCTTCATGTTTATGCGTATGTATGTTGTATTTTTAGATTTTGTTCATCCAGCTCTCTTGCAGTTCTTCCATTCCATCACTTTTGGCGCGGGTAATCAGATGGATTCCCTGCAGGACATGATGGATGTGCTCCGCAATGGCGTTGCGCTCTTTTGTCACGTTCTGGTCATCCAAATTCCAGACCTGATCAAAATATTCACTCAGGCGGTCTTCCATCACACTGTTGTTGACCATTGCAATCCGGTTGACGGGGCAGTTGTTATCCAGCCGAAGATACGATGCAGCGCCAGAAAGGAACATATTGGGGTCCGCCACATACTGGAAATCGTTCACAATGCGGCCGCTGATCAAGCGGAATTCAAGTTTTTCACGCTGCTTGCAAAGCTGCAGCACATAGCTGATGCACCGGCTGCGCTGATCTGGGGTAAGGTTGACCTTGTAACTGAAAAAGTCCAGCTCGCCGGAAACCGCCATGGAGGAAAATGCAGCTTCATAAATCAGGATGCGGATGTTTGTTTCCTCCACCACACCCTTGGCAAGGTTGTGTACGCTACGCAGCTCCGCAGGGGTAGCACCCAAAAAATCTTTCAGCTCGGCCTCGTGGGCGGTCAGGATCTCTTCAAACAAGTCATCCGGCAGCAGAAGCTCATTCAGGTGGCCGAACATCCACCGCAGATTGGAGGCCAGCAGCGTGTGCATATAGTCGTACTGGCTGATCAGCTGGCGCATGCTGGTATCGCGGAAAAGCTGGTCATCCCGCACGCAGAGCTTGGAGAAGTTATCATACAGGCTTTCGCAGTTCTGCGGATCCTCGGTGGCGGTAACGGCAGCGCAGCGGCTGTGGCTGACCAGCAGGCCGGTAATGGCAAAATCGCCCTTGACCACAAACACCGCGCGCCCGGCAGCCGCGGTGCTGCCAAACAGCTTGAAATGAATATGGCTGAAGTTGGTCAGCACGTTAATAATGAGCGCGGCATCATAGATGGGGTCCCATTTTTCGCGGCTGATATCGATCATCAGCTTGAAATAGACGTTATCATAGCTACGCTGGTCCACCAGCTGGCCGTTTTGCAGGTTGGCAACTTTCAGGCGGTATTCGCGCGCCATTTCCATCAGGTCCATCACAGCCACAATGTCCAGCTGGCTGACGCGGCGCAGCACAGGGTGGACCATTTTGGTCAGATATTGCAGCATGTTCAGCTCGGCCCAAAAGTCCGTATAGGGGCCAATGCGCGCCTCGCCGCTGTCCAGTTCCTCTTGCAAATAATCATATTCAGCAATCAGGTTATCATAAATGGCGGCTTTCAGGTCACTGGGGATGCTAACGCTGTATTCCCGCAGCAGCAGGTTACGGCCATCATCGGTGGCTTCATCCACCACGCAGGCACTGATGCCCTCCATCACGCGCTTTTCAGTCTTTTTGGCAGGCAGCATGCGGCCGCTGACCCATTTGCTGATATAGGAAACATCGTATTGCAGGCGCTTGGCCAGGGTATAGTTCTTGACCTCCGCAACTTCCAGCAAATGCTCCAGCAGAATACTGAATCTATTTTTATCATCCATTGCACCAAATCCTCTTCACCCATTTAGTTTGCACTTTTCTTTCATTCTATTATACAAGTTCCATATTTCGATTGCAAATTCAAATGATAACAGGTAAGGAAAAAATGAAGAAAATATATTAAAATCTTTCACAATTCGCGGCCGCATTCTTTGGCATCTATGCCAGTTTGTTGTTTTTTTGTTGTTTGAACTGACAAAGTTTGTTTGTTCTGCTTGTGATATCCTCCAAAAATTATACTTCGCGCGCCATATTTACCAAATTTAGCCGCAGCTTTTTAGTAGGTTTTGCCCTTGCACCGGCCTGATGTGTTCGCCATGTTTTTGTGTGTTGCCTATATTATGCGGGTAAGGTAAATTGCGATTTTTTAATCGTGTACTATTTCTAGCTTTCGGCAGGGTGGGGTCCCCCGCCCTACTGGCCTGGCAAATATTTCACCGAACCTATGCCCACAAATACAAAAATGCCGCAGCAGACTGTTACATCTGCTGCGGCATTTTTATTTAGAGGTTAATGGGCTGGTTACAGCTCATTGTTCGGCTGTGGGATTACTGCAGAACGCCGGTGTTCTTATCAAAGTGATAAGTACGGCCGTCGATGACTGCATCGCCCTTAGCCATGGTGCCATAGATCGGGTCGAAGTAGTAACGCTTGTCAGCGCTCCAGCCCTTGATCATGTGGCCCTGTGCATCGTAACGGACCCACTTGCCGGTACCATCGGCGCGGTCAGCCCACTGGCCAGCTTCGGATTCCTGATAGACATCCTTGCTGGTGGCTTTCTTGCCCTGGTCAACAGAGTCCAGCCAGTACCAAGCATCAGAAGCCGGGTCATAGATTTCCTTGCCGCGGCCATCCAGGCCCTGGCGGACACCCTTTTCGTACCAGAAGTCAGCGCCTTTGATGGTCAGCCACTGGCCGTCCAGAGCAACACCGGTGTACTTGTCAAATGCGCAAGGTACGCCGTCAATGTCGCCTGTGCCCTTAGCCATAGCGCCGGTGATCAGATCGAAGTAATACAGGCCATTTTCGGTCTGCTGCCAGCCCTTGACCATGTGGCCGTTCTCATCGTAACGGACCCACTTGCCTTTGCCATCGGGCCTATCAGCCCACTGGCCGGCGGCGGATTCCTGATAAACGTCCTTGCTGACGGTCATTGCGCCGCCCTGGACAGCATCCAGCCAGTACCAGGCGTCGGAATCGGGATCATAGATTTCTTTGCCGCGGCCGGTGGTACCCTGCTTCACGCCGTTTTCGTACCAATACTTCTTGCCGTTTTCTTCAACCCAGCCGTTCTTCTCGCCGAACTTGGCGGTGTAGTCCTTGCCGTTGAAGGTGACAGCAGCGGTGGTAACGCCGCTGGTCTGCTTTACAGTTGCATCCACGAACTGTGCGCTTGCGCAGTTCTTATCGGTGCAGGTAAAGACAGCCATTGCGGTAACGGTGGTCTTTTCAGCAGCGCCGTGAGCGGTGCGCTCCTCGGCCTCAAGAGCCTCGGTTTCGGTGTTGTCGCCGCCGTTCTCATCCGGAGTGGTGGGTTCGGTGGGCTCAGTAGGTTCAGTAGGCTGAACAGCAGTGAAGGTTGCTTCGATCTTCACATAGTTTTCAGGCATAGTGAAGGTGTAAGTGTTGCTAGCTTCCTTAACCTTGGCTGTAATGTCTGTAGGTTTGTTGCCTTCCTGATAAGAAGCACTAGCCAGCTCATATCCAGCCTCTGCGGTAAAGGTAGCAGTAACATTCTCGCCAACCTTGAAGTACTTCTTGCCGCCCTCAAAGGTAACAGAACCATGTTCAGTCGGTGCAACCTCAACACCATATGCAACGATTTCAAACGTTGCGGTGACAGTTACGTTGTCGGCAGGCATGGTGAAGGTGTAAGTGCCGTCAGCACCAGCGGTGCATGCAACTGCAGCACCCTTGCTGTCAGCAACTTTCAGGCCGTCCTCAGCCAGCACAGCCTGAGAGTACATAGTCTCGTCTGCCTCAACAGTCAGGGTAACGGTATCACCTGCTGCGGCGGTTTCCTTATCAGCGGTTACAGTGCCGTTGGTAGCTTTGTTCACTGTCACAGTGTAGGCTTCCGGTTTCTTTTCGACATACTCTGCAGTGACTTTGACATCAGCTGCGGGCATCTTAAAGGTAGCCTTGCCTTCTGCGTTCGGGGTCAGCTTTTCGGTCTTTTTATCTTCGCCGATCTGATAGCTGTAGGTCAGGCTGTCAGCCTTGAGCTGGTAGTTATCAGCTGCCTTAACGGTAACGGTAACGTCGGTGCCTTCAACAGCTGCGGTCGGGTCTACGGTAACAGTGCCGTTCTCAGCAGGAGCTGCGGTAACCTTGTATTCCTTAACAAACTCTGCGCTGACGTTGACAGGGTAAGCAGGCATTGCAAAGGTGTAGGTGTTGGCTTTTTCGGTATCAGCCTTCACTTCAACGGTCTTATCGGTGTTGTCAGCGTCTTTGTAGGTAACCTTCACGCTGCCAGCCTTCAGGGCATAGCCGGTTGCGGGCTTAGCAGTCAGGGTTACGGTTTCCTTCTCAGCTGCTTCTTTAGCGGAAGCAGTGATCTCACCATTGGTCAGGGTAGCAACATTGACCGCATAGGTCTTGGCGTCTTTGGTAACGCTGATGGTCACATCGCCGTCCGGCATGGTGAAGGTGTAAACCGTCTTAGCCTTTTCGGTGGTAGCCTGGGCTGCGGCTTCGTCCTGCGCTGCTTCCTGAACTTCAGTCAGAGCAACATCGGTATCGCCGTTCTTTGCGGTAACGGTAACGATATCGGTGCCTTCCTTTTCTACGGTCAGGGTAACGGTATCGTCCTTGATGTAGGTTTTGCTGGTGGTGCCCAGGGTCAGGGTAACACCTTCAACTGGATCGGGCAGGGTAACGGTGTGGGGGGTGCTTTCGGTTGCGGTATGGCAATCAGAGCACAGGTACACATTGTTGCCAACGGACTTGGTTTCCAGCTCGTCCAGAGCCCAGGTATGGCCCTTGGGCAGTGCGTTGTCAGCGTACACCTTTTTACCCTTGGTCAGGCCGTACTTATTGGTGCGGGCCTGGGTGTAAGCGGGGGTATCGCACCATGCTTCAACGGTAACATCGGTGGTATTGCCGCTGCTCAGGTCGCTGACCATGTCGGACATCGGCATGGTTTCAACCAGGTTAGCGCACCACATGAACTCTTCGTTCTTGTTCTTCTCGTCAGAGCTGCTCATGTTCTGGTTGTAACTCGGGTTGTAGTTCCAGGACTCGGTCTTGTAGCTCTTACGGTTTGCATAAGAAGTGCCGGAGGCATCGGTCTTGACTTCTGCCTTGCCGTCCACCAGTTCCTTATAGGTGTTGGACAGGTTGGTACCGACAGAAACGATCAGCTGATCCTTGGTGGTGTTGATGCCGGTGATCACAGTCTGGCCCTGCTGGGTGGTGGTAGCAAAGCTGTAGCTGTCACGCAGGGTCAGGCCCGCCAGAGGATGGTTCATGAAGGTGCCCAGATACTTCACACTGCTGGTATCCTGGGCGCTATCCATGATAACCATGCTCATGCCGGGAAAGTGGGTATCGGGAACCATGTTGCCGTCCTTATCCTTGGTCAGCTTAATGCCGCCATAGACGGTGTTGTATTCCTTCACTTCTTCCACTGCGCCAGTGGTCGGGTCCATACGGTAGATGGCGTTGTTGACGTTGAAGTACAGCTTGCCATCATACAGTGCGGTAGAGTGTACCAGTGCGGGGTAGATCCGCTTTGCAGCAGCGTCTGCCAGGCACTCGGTGTTCAGGTTGTTTTCAACCTTGGTATGCTTATCTTTTGCACTGGTATCGATCTTATAGATGGTGCCAGCTTCGGCCAGAACCTTGGCATTGCTGTCGTCATCATTGAAGTTGCTGCTGGTTTCCTTCAGATCGTTGTAGTACATCAGGATGATATCAAACGGGTCATCCGTCTTGGTAAAGCTGCTCATGCTGAAGTTCATGCCGCCGGAGCTGCTGGAATCCTCTTTGCGGATATAGTAGTTCGCATTACGCGGACGTGCTTCCAGAGTATCGGGGCCCTGGTTCTGCATCTTCTTCATGAACTGCTGCATCTGGGAGTTGTTACCAGAGCTGCCGGAACCAGAGCTGCCGCTGTCGCCGTTCTCGGCCTGCTTGCGGCGCATGTCGTTGTACAGGTTCTGGTTGGTCGTGGTATCAACGTAATAGAAGTAATTATCGTCGAAGTAGATGGGGCTGCAGATAGAGGTGAACCAAGTATCCTCGTAGCAGGTATCGGTGTAACGGGTCTCGTTCTTGTTATCCGCCTTGGTGTAAGTGTAATGCGGCTTGCCGTTGTTCAGAATGACATTGCCTTTATCGTCCTTATCGGGTTCCTTGTTTTTGGTGTAGGTGTAGCCATCGTACAGCGAGTCAATGTAATCATAGTACTTGCTGTAACGGCCTTCCAGACCGGAGGGAGAAACCAGGAAGTTGACATGGCGCATGTCACCTGCGTTCTCAACGCGGGTCTGGGCCATGCACTCGGTGTTCACGTCGTCATAGCAGACGTCAACATAGTACCAGTTCTTGTTGGCTTCGCCGGTGGTCATCGTAGCAGAGTTGCTGTCGCCCTGCAGCTTGTTGACCTTGACTGCGTTGAAGTAGTGGACGTTGTTGAACATGCCGCCGCCGAACGCATTACCGGCAACACTGGTATCAGAAGTATCGCAGTAATACAGGATCTGGGCAAAGTCAACAACAGCGTTATCGCCTACTTCATCGGGGGTCTTCCAAACTTCTTTGCCGTCAACGGTCTTTTTATAGATTTTCTTGTTGTCAGGCAAATTCTGGACCATGTAGTTAAATGCAGATGCATAGCCCAGGCAGATGCAGCCATACTCAACGCCCTTAGCGCCGATCCCGCCGCCCAGCAGGGCGCCGAAAGCAGTCATCTGGATGGGGTCGTTGTTGCCGCCGCCGGTGATATCGCCCATGGAGCCCATATCGAATTCTGCAACCTGGGAGATCCAGTCGTGCAGGATCAGCAGCTTGGTGACATAGTCAGCGCTGTTACCCAGCTCGGCAACCCGTGCCAGGCCTGCATCACGGATGGCTTTCAGAGCTTCGCCATAGTTCATGACGTAAGACATGAACGCCTGCGGCAGCATGTTCAGCATGAATGCCATGGTGGTCGGCGGGACATCATCGTTCGGATCAATGCTGCACAATACCTTGATTGCGCCCATGGTGCCGGTGATGCTGCCATCCTCGCCCTGCTTCTGAACGCCCTTGGAGGTCCAGAACGGGGCAACCACGCCGAAGTACTCTGCTTCGTCCTGGTTGAACTGCGACAGCTGGAAGTAGTAGTAGTTCATCTGCGCAGTCGAGACATCGTAAGTATTGGTGACCTGGTTGCCCTGGTCGTCCACATACACGGCAGTCTTCTGGCTGTCGTACAGCAGCAGGCTGTTCTTGCCCTTGTTGTCGCCGCTCTGATAGGTGAAGTTCACCTTGCTTGCGTCAACCGGGTTGTTCTGCATATCGTACCAGTTGCCGCCATCCATTGCGGACACCAGGGTAACGCCGGTGCCGCCGGAGGTGGTATCCAGGGTCGGGGTGCCGCCCACATTGATGTAGACGGAATTGTCATTCTGGTCTACCACAACGCTGACCGGCAGGGTCTGCATCGGCTTGGTTTTGATTTCTTCGCCGCAGACAGCGCACTTGAAGGTGATGCTTTCGCATTCCCAGTCAATGGTAACGGGAGCGCTGGCAGAAATTTTGCCGGTTTCACTGTCATAGAACAGCTGGGCATTATCTTTGGAAAATTCACCCTGCTGTGTCTTCGTCATCTTCCAGTTGAAGGTAGCAACAAACTTGCCATCTGCATCCTTGGGCACGGCATGGCTCTGGCAGGGCAGGGCGGCAATGTCGTCGGTGCGGGTGGTGGGTTCCTTGTATTCCTTCTTAACCGGGCTCTTGTCAGCGGGCACGCTGGCAGAGTAAACGGTCTTGCCGGCAACGCCGGGCTTTGCCTCGGTGGTATCCTTGGTTACGGTGCCTTCTACCTTCTGGTAGGCATCGCCCTTTTCACAGGTATACACAGCGGTGTAAGCCCAGCCGTCATCGGTCTTGGTCCAGTAACCATCGGGGGTTTCCTTCCAGGTATGGGTGTGGCCATCCGCCGGGTTGGTGTCATTCCAGTACCATTTCGGCTCGCCATAGGTATGGCCGTCTGCAGCGGCGCTGGCAGCAAAGGTATCGGAGTTTTCAGCAACGTAAGCCTGTGCGTAGCTGTCAGCCTGCTGCGCAATCACTTCATCATCGCTGTTGGTCATGGACTCCATCGCAGAGGTCATGCCGGAGCTGCCGGTAAAGGTAACGGCGGTCACAACGCCTGCGGCGTTCGTCTCATAGCCCAGGTCGGTAACGGCGCTGGACAGATGATACGTTTTGATGGTGGCAGCCATCACCGATGCCATCTCGTCCTTGTTCAGGCCATAGGCTTCGGTGTTGATCTTGCCGGCTGCGGCGTTGGCGTACATGGCATCGGCCAGTGCATTTTCCAACGCTGCAAGGCTCATGCCTGCCTTGCTCTGTGCAGTCGCTTCCAGCTTGGCATCGTCCTGCTCCAGTTCATGCACTTCGCCCTGGGCAGCCAGCGTTTGGGCTGTCTGCTTGATCAGGTCTGCGGTGCTGGTGAACTTGGGCAGGGACTGCACAGCGCTGGCCGCGCTTGCTGCGCTAGCTGCAACAGACTGCGCTACCGAAGAATCAATCTTGGTAGTTTCGGCAGCTGCGGGAAGCGCCACGCTTTGGGCAACCATGGCTGCTGCCAGCACGGATGCACCAAAACGCTGAAGGTTTTTCTTCATAGTTTTATCCTCCCTTAAGTGTTACTACTTTCCCATTTTATGTGAAAAGTGGTACGGCAGATGTGCGGCACTTTGCAGGTGTTGATTGCAAAACGCCTGGTTGTGCCCCCTCGGTCTGGCGATCCCCTGCCGGGCTGCGGCCTGCTTTCGTGGCTTTTGGCCCCGGCACAGCGGCTGACAAAACGTTGTACCGGCTGCATGTCTTGATCCTGCAAATGATAACCTTTCCGACACATCTAGGTATATACATTATATCACAGTTGCCAGAATTTGCATAGTTAATTAGCGCGGTTTCTATGTGAATTTTTGTCCTTGAATCAACTGAAACCTGTTTTTCGCACATTATTTGCGTTGCGGTGCGGTGACTCTTTGGCGGTATTTATTAACATTTTTGAATGGTTTATTCCTGCTTTTATCAAATGATTGAACATTTACCCCGATAATGTTCTTTGCAATCTCTCAATACAATCACCCGGTATTGTGATCGCGCATTTTTTGTCATTTCGGTTTGGCTTGTTGTTGAGAGATTTGGCAGAGATTGGAGGAAACTTGAAGGGAAAATTGGAGGTTGAGAATTGCCCATTATAAATTGTACTGTAGAGAGCGTTCCTGACCGTTCCGAAAACTTAGGGCAACACCGCATAATTCTAAGTGCCGATACGGCGAGCGAGGTGCGGCAGATGCCAAGCCAAAAGCGCAGATAATACTGGATGTCTTATCGAGCATTTTGGCAACGCAGATGCCGTGCCGTAGCTGCCGGAGCGGTGCTTAAGCCGCAAGGCGGGAATTATGCGGTATTGCCTTAGGGATAGATCAACCCTTGCCCCTTAACCGCAACCTGAAATACACCTTCCCAAGGTAGGGCGGCGTGAGTGCCCCCTCCTGCTCCACTTTTTCAAAGTTCCGAATGGTGTCCTCTCCCCTATCTACAATTCCTGATGTTTTCATGATGCCTTCCTTGGTCTTCCACACCCGGCCTTTGCCCGTTCCCCGTCCCATAAGTCGTACACAACAAAAAGGCCCCTGCCTTAACAGCAGGAGCCTTGAAAGCTATATCACAAGCCGAAAATTACTTCTCGATCTTGGAAACAACGCCGGAACCAACAGTGTGGCCGCCTTCGCGGATAGCGAAACGCATGCCTTCTTCCATGGCAACCGGGGTGATCAGCTCAACGTGCATATCAACGTTGTCGCCGGGCATGCACATCTCAGTGCCTTCGGGCAGGGTGATGATGCCGGTAACGTCGGTGGTACGGAAGTAGAACTGAGGACGATAGTTGTTGAAGAACGGGGTATGACGGCCGCCTTCTTCCTTCTTCAGGACGTAAACATGGCCATCGAAAGTGGTGTGGGGATGAACAGAGCCGGGAACAGCCAGAACCTGGCCACGCTCGATCTGGTCACGGTCAACACCACGCAGCAGAGCGCCGATGTTGTCGCCAGCCTGAGCGAACTCGAGGCTCTTGCGGAACATTTCCAGACCAGTGATGGTGGTGGTCATTTTCTCTTCCTTCAGACCAACGATTTCCATCTGATCGCCGACATGAGCAGTACCACGCTCAACACGACCGGTAGCAACGGTGCCACGGCCGGAGATGGTCATAACGTCCTCAACGGGCATCAGGAACGGCTTATCAGCAGCACGGTCCGGAGTCGGGATGTAGTTGTCAACAGCGTCCATCAGCTCCCAAATGCACTTGTATTCCGGAGCATCGGGATCCTTGGAAGTGCTCTCCAGAGCCTTCAGAGCGGAACCACGGATGATCGGGGTGTTGTCGCCGTCGAAATCCTGGCTGTCCAGCAGTTCGCGAACTTCCATTTCGACCAGGTCGAGCAGCTCTTCGTCGTCAACCATATCGCACTTGTTCAGGAACACAACGATCTTGGGCACGCCAACCTGACGAGCCAGCAGGATGTGCTCACGGGTCTGCGGCATCGGGCCATCGGTTGCAGCAACAACCAGGATAGCGCCGTCCATCTGAGCAGCACCGGTGATCATGTTCTTGATGTAGTCAGCATGGCCCGGGCAGTCAACGTGGGCATAGTGACGCTTCGCGGTGTGGTACTCAACGTGAGCGGTGTTGATCGTGATACCACGAGCCTTCTCTTCAGGAGCCTTATCGATGCTGGAGTAATCCATGAAATCGGCGTCGCCCTTCAGAGCCAGAACCTTGGTGATAGCGGCAGTCAGAGTGGTCTTGCCGTGGTCAACGTGACCGATGGTACCGATGTTGACATGCTCCAAAGAGCGGTCAAATTTTTCCTTTTCAGCCATTGGAAGTATCCTCCTTTAATTCAAACAGATAAAATAGCCTGTTGTAAGGCTATCATACTAGATTTTTCAAGAAAAATCAAGTATTTTGCGCGAATTTGTGCAGAATCAGCCCTTATTGCGCTCGGTCATGATCTTATCTGCAACACTCTTGGGAACCTGCTGGTAATCAGCCGGCTCCATGGAGTACTGGCCACGGCCCTGGGTCTTGGAACGCAGGTCAGTAGCGTAACCGAACATCTCGGACAGAGGAACCATAGCGGTGACACGGGCAGTGCCATCGGTGGATTCCTGGTTCTGGATCGCGCCGCGGCGGCTGTTCAAGTCGCCAATGACGTTGCCCATATACTCGTCAGGAACAACAACGTCAACCTTCATGATGGGCTCCATAATGACGGGATCAGCCTTCTTCATAGCATCCTTGAATGCCATGGAGCCGGCGATGGAGAACGCCATTTCAGAGGAGTCAACTTCATGATAGGAGCCGTCCCACAGAGTGACCTTGACATCCACAACGGGATAGCCAGCCAGAATGCCGGACTTCATCGCGCCCTGGATACCGTTGTCAACAGCGGGGATGTATTCCTTCGGGATAGCGCCGCCAACAATACCGTTGACGAACTCATAACCCTTACCCGGGTTGGGCTCAATCTTGATCTTAACGTGACCATACTGGCCCTTACCACCGGACTGACGTGCGTACTTGGTTTCCTGGTTAGCATCCTTGCGGATGGTTTCACGGTAGGCAACCTGAGGTGCGCCAACGTTAGCTTCGACCTTAAACTCGCGGAGCAGACGGTCCACGATGATTTCCAGGTGGAGCTCGCCCATGCCGGCGATGATGGTCTGACCGGTTTCTTCATCGGTCCAGGTACGGAAAGTCGGGTCCTCTTCAGCCAGCTTAGACAGGGCAATACCCATCTTCTCGCTGCCAGCCTTGGTCTTGGGCTCGATGGCAACGCGGATAACCGGCTCGGGGAAGTTCATGGACTCGAGGATGATGGGATGCTTCTCATCGCACAGGGTATCACCAGTGGTGGTGTTCTTCAGACCAACAGCAGCGGCGATATCGCCAGCGTAGCAGATGTCGATATCCTTACGGTTGTTTGCATGCATCTGCAGGATACGGCCGATACGCTCGTCCTGATCCTTAACAGAGTTGTAAACAGTGGTGCCAGCCTCAACGGTACCAGAGTACACGCGGAAGAAGCACAGCTTACCGACATACGGGTCAGTCATAATCTTGAATGCCAGTGCAGAGAACGGCTGATCATCGGAAGAAGTGCGATCTTCTTCCTCGCCAGTCTCCGGGTTGGTGCCCTTGATGGCCGCAACGTCGGTCGGAGCGGGCATATAATCAACGATTGCATCCAACAGTTTCTGAACGCCACGGTTCTTGTAAGAAGAGCCGCAGACAACAGGAACGATCTCGTTGGAAATAGTAGCCTTACGCAGAGCAGCCTTGATTTCTCCCTTGGTCAGCTCTTCGCCTTCCAGGTACTTCATCATCAGCTCTTCGTCGGTCTCAGCAACAGCTTCGATCAGCTTGTCATGATATTCCTGAGCCTGTTCTTTCAGGTCTTCAGGAATTTCCTCAACGCGCACATCATTGCCCATATCATCATAGTAGATATCGGCGTTCATGTCGATCAGATCGATGATGCCGCGGAAAGTGTCTTCCTGGCCGACAGGCAGCTGGATAGGCACACCGTTGGCATGCAGACGATCATGCATCATCTGTACGCAGCGGAAGAAGTCAGCACCCATGGTATCCATCTTGTTGACGTAAACCATGCGGGGAACCTTGTACTCGTCAGCCTGGCGCCAAACGGTTTCAGACTGAGGCTCAACGCCACCCTTTGCGGCCAGAACGGTAACAGAGCCGTCCAGAACACGCAGAGAACGCTGAACTTCAACAGTAAAGTCAACGTGGCCCGGGGTGTCGATGATGTTGATACGATGACGGTTCTTTTTGAACAGAGCCGGATCGTGCTGGGTCTCGGTGTGGCTCCAGTAGCAGGTGGTTGCAGCGGAAGTGATGGTGATACCACGTTCCTGTTCCTGCTCCATCCAGTCCATCGTGGCAGCGCCGTCATGAACTTCGCCGATCTTATGGTTAATACCGGTGTAGTACAGAATGCGCTCGGTGGTGGTGGTCTTGCCTGCGTCGATGTGGGCCATGATACCGATATTTCGGGTCATTTGCAGGGATACGTCTCTCGGCGTTGCCATGGCTTAAACCTCCTCAGTAAGCAGATCAATAACGGTAATGCGCGAAAGCCTTGTTGGCTTCTGCCATCTTGTGGGTATCTTCGCGCTTCTTGACGGCGCCGCCAACGTTGTTGGTAGCGTCGATGATCTCGGCGGCCAGGCGAGCGGACATGGTCTTTTCACCACGGCTGCGGCTGTACAGAGTCAGCCAGCGCAGGCCGAGGGTCTCGCGGCGGGCGGGGCTGACCTCCAGGGGAACCTGGTAGGTGGAGCCGCCGACACGGCGGGCCTTAACTTCGAGGCTGGGCATGATGTTTTCCATGGCCTTCTCGAACATTTCGAGAGGATCGTTGCCGGTCTTCTCTTTGACAGTCTCAAAAGCTTCGTAAACGATCTTCTGAGCGACGCCCTTCTTGCCATCCAGCATGATGCTGTTGACCAGACGGGTGACGAGCTTGGAATTGTAAATAGGATCAGCCAGAACTTCGCGCTTTGCGATTTTACCTCTTCTGGGCATCTTTCTTCCCTCCTTCACATTAATGATATCATCGGTACTCGAAAGTTAAAGAAAACTCCCGTTATGCCACAAAAGGGTCAGCTGACCATTTTATGGCGAAAAGATGTTTCCTTACTTCTTGGCACCGGCCTTGGGACGCTTTGCGCCGTATTTGCTGCGAGCCTGGTTACGGTTTGCAACACCCTGAGTATCCAGAGTACCACGGATGATGTGGTAACGGACACCGGGCAGGTCCTTAACACGACCGCCACGGATCAGGACAACGCTGTGCTCCTGCAGGTTATGGCCGATACCAGGAATGTAGGAGGTGACCTCGATACCATTCGTCAGGCGGACACGGGCAACTTTACGCAGAGCAGAGTTGGGCTTTTTGGGGGTCATGGTACGAACAGCGGTGCAAACACCACGCTTCTGGGGGCTGTTCATGGTGGTGTACTGCTTCTTCTGGGAGTTGTAGCTCTTCTGAAGGGCAGGAGCAGTGCTCTTGGTTACCAGGACCTCACGGCCTTTGCGTACGAGCTGGTTAAAAGTAGGCATTTCTTTTCTCCTTTCTTGATTATTCCGCGCAGTTTTTGCGGGGGTTGTGCTTCCATTTTGGCCGCACTTGACCCCTTAACTCACGCATTTATAATAATAGCGGATAAACCACGCTCTGTCAAGAGTATTCACAAAAAATATTTCAAATAATCGTGCAAGATGCTGATTTTCTGCACTGGGGGTTCTAAGGCAATACCGCACAATTCCCGCCTAACGGCTCAAGCACCGCTCCGGCGGCTGCGGCACGGCATCTGCGTTGCCAAAATGCTCGATAATGTCGGGTTGCGGTATTGCCCTAATTTTGCGCTTAAGGTGTATCTGAAAACAAAGAAAATGACGGATATTTCGCAAACGCAAGCAGAATTTAAGGCAAAGAGCCATAGGAATCCTTTGCGGATTCCAAGGCTTTTTAACGCAAAATCCCGCTGTGTTTGCAGAAACAGACTAAATTTTCGAATTTTCAGATACACCCTAGGACTTTCCCCTGCTTATTTTGCAGCTTCCAGCTGTGCCACGCAGGCTTCGGCTTCGTCCAGAATGCGGCCGAACTTATCCAAGGCAGCATCCACCGGGGCGGGGGTGGTCAGGTCCACACCGGCATGGCGCAGCTCATCCAGCGGGTAAGCGCTGCCGCCCATGTGCAGGAACTCCAGGTACTTCTTAACAGCCGGTTCGCCGTTCTTCAGGATGCCCTCGGACAATGCCACGGCAGTGGAATAGCCGGTTGCATACTTATAAACATAGAACGGGCGGTAGAAGTGCGGGATGCGTGCCCACTCGTACTGTACTTCGTCATCCACAACCAGCTCCGGTCCAAAGTAGTCCACAATGAGCTTCTTGTACAGATTGTTCAGGGCGGCGGGATTCAGGGCTTCGCCGCGCTCGGCCATGGCGTGGGCATCGCGCTCAAACTCGGCAAACATCGTCTGGCGGTAGACGGTTCCCTTGAAATTTTCGAGGTACTGATTCAGCAGGGCCAGGCGGGTTGCGGGATCCTGGTTCTTTTCTGCCAGCAGGTGCTCAATGAGCAGGTTCTCGTTGACGGTGGAAGCGACCTCTGCGACAAACAGGGTATAGTCGGCATACTGGGCAGGCTGGGTATGGCGGCTGAACCAGCTGTGCATGCTGTGGCCCATCTCATGCGCAATGGTGGAAACGCTGTCCAGCGTACCGGTAAAGTTGCACATGATATAGGGGTTGGAATCATAGCTGCCGCCGGAGTAAGCGCCGCCGCTCTTGCCCTTGTTGGGGAACACATCGATCCAGCGCTCGGCAAAGCCCTTGCGAACGATGGTGCCGTACTCTTCGCCCAGCGGTGCAACGGCATCCAGAACCATCTGCTTGGCCTGGTCATAGGTGTAATGGGCGCTGACGCCCTTGGTCAGCGGGGCGTACACATCATAGTAGTGCAGCTCGTCCACACCCAGGATGCGCTTGCGCAGAGCAACATAGCGGTACATATCCGGCAGGTGCTTGCGCACAGTAGCCACCAGGTTATCATAGACCTGGCCGGGCACGTTCTCCCCTGCCATGGACATGGCGCGGGAAGATTCATAATGACGGACGGAGGCTTCGGCGGCAGCGGTCTTGACAGCGCCGGAGTAAGAGGCAGCCAGCGTGTTGATGTGCTGGCGGAAGCTCTTGTAGTAGCTTTCAAAGGCATTCTTGCGCAGCACGCGGTCATTGGAGGTTTGCAGCAGGATGTAGTTGGAAGCGGTCAGCTCCACATCGTTGCCCTCGCCATCCTTGACGGAATCGAACACCATGTCGGCGTCTTCCAGGTTATCGGCAACATTTTTCGGGGTGCCGAATGCCTCACCGAAAGCAGCCAGCAGCTTTTCTTCCGGGGCGGTCAGGGTGTGAGGCTTTGCACGCAGCAGGTCTTCCAGAGCAAAACGATAGGGGGCAACCTGCTCGTCAGCCATGATGGCATCCAGGGTTTCCTGCGGCAGTGCCAGGATTTCCGGCTGAGCATAGGCGATGGTACCGACAGCCTTTACATATTTGGCGGTAGCGCGGGCATCCATGCTCTGGGCGTCATCAGCACGGGTATCCTCGCTCAGACGCAGGCTGGTGTAGACAGCCAGGTTTTCCAGTTCACGGAACACGCCGATTTCTGCATCATAAAACTCACGAATGCTGGCAGCGTTGTTCAGCTTGCCCTCCCAGGCAGCCAAAGCTTCAATTTTGGGGTCAATGGCGGCAAAAGCCTTTTCCCATTCCGCATCGCTGGCGTACATTTTGGTCAGGTCCCACTGGTACTGCGGGTCCATCTCTTTGCGTTCTTTCAATGCTTCCGACATGGCGGATTCTCCTTTTCTATTTCTATATGGTGTCTTTCTGAGCCAGTCAGGGAAGCGTTCTCCCCTGCCCTCCATGCAGGCACCATTCATCCTGCACAGACAAACCCAGTATAAAAGTATTATACACCAAATGTTAGAAAAAACAAATCCCAATCATTATAAGTAAATAGCCACGCATATTTCCTGCTGTCTACGAAACATGCGTGGCCATTGCCATTATTATTCTATGCGGTATTTATGGGGCAGGAGTATTCTGCGGAAGCATTAACCAATCGGTGACATTGAATAATATACCGTAAATTCCATTTTGTTTGCGCTATAAGAGTTCAGTAATATTTTAGAATAAAGATTCGATGCTACCCCAGCCAGTGAGTAACTTGCATACGCTTTGGAGTACGCAGAAGTTCCTACTGCATAATTAACATTTTCTGTAACCCCACAGTTAAGGTTCGATAGCCCCGGTGCCGGTTGTTGTCCCTCTACCGCTGCTGACGTAATCGAGAATTTGCATGTTGGCGAGAGTGCTCGAATTGTAAAATTCACCCTATGCTGAAAACTTCCTATCAATGAATAATTTATTTTACCCCAGAAAATATAATTTCCATTGGATGAATATTCTGCCGTATATTTATCTGACCCTCTCGTTTGCTTGACCTCTTCACATCCGACCTCCAAAATTGCCATATCCCCATTTGATAGAGGAATTTCATATTTTTGGATTTCTCCCGGAGTCAAACTGATCTGCACGCCATTTTCAAGATAGTCCGATATTTCTTGAATTGCCTTTTCCCTTGTCAACATCAATTCTTCTGCTTTAGCATTTGTGAGTGTTAGCGATAGCAACATCAAAATTCCCATTGCTATAACCATTTGTTTGAGTAACTGTTGCCTAACTTTTTTCATCATAGCAATAACCTTCCTTTTCTATTTCGACAGCAATTTATTGGTTTCTCCTGCCAGCTTTTCACTTCCATCGGTCGTAAAGATACAATCAGACTGGTCTTTCCCGATTCTGAAAAACACCTGATAGTCTTTATTTCCCTGAAACGTCAGCACATCCAGCATGGGCTCGCTCTCCCCTGCCTGATAAGTAACCCAGAAGCGCAGCCGCAGTGGATTGGGGGTGATTTTTCCCGCCTGTTCATTGGTCACGCCATTGCGGCAGACAAGATATACCGTTGCGGCCCCCTGACTTGCTGGTAAATCCACCTGCTGCATATAGACACCGCTGCCCATTGTTTCACAATGCTGCATCCATGCGGCAACTGTGGGGTATTGCTGCCATACATCTTGTGGTACGTTCCACATCGCTGTACTTTGGTAGTTTGCAGATGCCACAAAAGCAATGCACCATAAAAGTACCGCCAGCAGTGTTGCTGCCGCTAAATACAGTACCCGCCTTGCTGCTGCTTTTGCAGCCGTTGCAGCGCCGCTTTTTCCCGCCGCTATAAAAAAGAGTCCGCTTATTGAAATGAACAGAAGTATCAACAATCCAATCGCCGCGCCAAGCCCAACAAATTGCAGAGCAAGCCATAGCAAAATTGCCATTACCGCAATCAGTACCCACGTTTGTTTTGCTGTCAGGCTTCCGGCCGTTTCTGCCTTTTCCTGTACATCTGGTTCTCTTGTTTCTGTCTTTTCTTCCAAAGCAGCCTCTTCCGGCGGGATACCCAACAGTTCTCGGAGCATAAACAGGTTGGCTGTGCCGGGCAGAGCTTTCCCCGTTTCCCTTAATTAAAGATATTGTTGGGTAAAAAAGAAAGGTCAGTCGATTTTGCCGATGAAGCGGTAGTAGATTTCTACTTCCTGCTCACGACTTCCGTCCTCGCCCTTGACAGCTTCGTGGACGGTTATTTTTTCAATTAGAGTGTTCAGAAGTTCGGCGGTCAGCTC
>ENA-USUG01003635-USUG01003635.1-human-gut-metagenome-genome-assembly--contig:-NODE-3635-length-20620-cov-4.418780_pt1 | contig 20620 bp, 21 predicted proteins | sample MGYA00250059_ERZ773394 | MGnify/ENA primary metagenome ERZ773394 (study PRJEB29103, sample SAMN06111957) | human gut metagenome | biome: human gut; feature: ankylosing spondylitis patient; material... | reverse complement strand
TTTTTTTTTTTCAAGCAGAAGACGGCATACGAGATAAGCTAGTGACTGGAGTTTAGACGTGTGCTCTTCCGATCTGTCCCGCATGGAGCGGGACACCCGGATGGCGCTGTTGTCCCGGAGATATCGGCGGATCTCGCCGATGATCATGGGCACGCCGTAAGTGGAAAACCGCACTGGCTGATTGATATCAAAGTTGTCGATGGCCTTGATGAGCCCCACGCAGCCCACCTGAAACAGGTCGTCGGCGTTCTCGCCCCGGCCGGCGAAGCGCTGGATGACGGAGAGCACCAGCCGCAGATTTCCCTCAATCAGTTCCCGGCGGGCCTCCTGGTCCCCGGCCTTGGTACGGCGCAGGAGTTCCATGGTCTCCTCGTTTTTCAACACCTTCAGCTTTGCCGTGTTGACGCCCGCGATCTCCACCTTGCCCTGCATGGCTGTGCCCCCTCAAACCCTGAAACTTCATGAGTTCAGTATGGCCGGAGGGCTTTTTTCCTATACTGGAAGCTTTTGTCGCTTTCTGCCCGTCTGCACAAAACAGTGTTGGGACATTCCGTCCACTGCATAGTCTCAAGGCAGGGGGTGAGCGCGGTGCAGTGCAGGATCCGGGATTTCCGGTGCAAGGAGGTCATCAACGTCTGCGACGGCTGCCGCCTGGGCTACGTGTCGGACCTGGACGTGCGGGTGCCGGAGGGGCAGGTGGTAGCCATCATCGTCTACGGCCCGGGCCGCTTTTTCGGCCTGTTCGGCAGGGGGGAGGAGTTCTACATCCCCTGGGAGTGCATCCAGCGGATCGGAGACGACATCATCCTCATCGACAAGCCCTTTCAGCGGCGGGATCCCCGCCTGGAGCGGAAGCGGCGCAAGCGTTGCTGACAAATGCCCCCGCGGCTTTCACCGCGGGGGCATTTGCGTATGCCGGCGGAGCGGTCACGGCTCCTCCGGATAGGGGATCTTCAGCGTCATGCCGTCGTGCCAGACACCGGCGCTGCGGGAGATGGGCAGATACTGCCCCTCGGTAAAGCCGATGGTCTCCCCGTCGTGGAAGGTGACATCCTCCTCCAATACATAGCTGGCCAGATCCAACAGGAAGCTGTGCAGGTCACCCGGGGCAGCCTGGGTGTCCAGAACCTCTATCTCCTCCTTGCCGAAGGCCGCAAGGCCGTCAGTGTAGCCGCACAGGCCCTCTTCCCGGCGGTAGAGGCCCATCCACACCAGATCCAGCAGGGGCAGCTCCCCGTCCTCCATGGGTTGTGCCGCGTTGAGATAGAACTCCGGCTGGTACACGGTGCCGTTGGCGTAGACACCCAGCGTTCCGCGCTGGCGGCAGGCGGCGCACACCAGCTTCACCTGGAGTATGGCCGCCTCTCGGACGGATTCCTCCCGGGGCAGGACGGTCACCAACAGCTGGCCCCGGTGGCGGGCAGCAGATTCCGCTGCCTCCGGCCACAGGTAGTTGTGGGCGGCGTTTTCCTCCGCCTCGCCGTGGGGCACAGGGAATGGGTATAGGCAGACCGCCGCCAGCATTCCACTGACCTCAAAGGTCAGGGTGCTGCCGCCGTCTTCAGATTCCTCCGCCTCTGTGAGGCAGGGGATGCCGTACAGATCCCGCAGATCCCGGCGGAACTGGTCCGGGTCCCAGGCAGGCGCTTCCAGTAGGACAAAGGCCAGGAAGGCGCCGCCCTCCGGCCGGGTCAGGGCGGGCTGCCAGTCCTCGCTGCAAAGGGAGAAATCCCTGTCGAACAGGACCATCTGCTGGTCCTGCCCCCGGATGTAACACAGGCGCATCGTCCGGTCCGGATGGACCGCGAACCATTCCAGGGATAGTCCCTCCGTTCCCAGCCCCGCCTGGGCGGCCAGGAAGGTTCGGCCCCGGCGGTCCAGCTCCGGCAGCCGGCGCACAAACTCACGGACCCAGGAGAGGGGAAACTTGGACAGCGCCGCCTCGTTCATGAAGAAACGCCCCAGCAGGCTGCCGTTCTGATAGGGCAGCCGGAAAGTGCAGTAGGGGGCGTCCGCCTCCCACTCCGTGGGGGAGAGGGCGGCCTTGATGGCGGCGAGGTTCTCCGGATCGCAGCAGATCCCGGCGATGGACAGCCGCTTTTCCGCCTCGTTTTCGTCTCCGCCGGCCTGCAGAACCGCGTCGCACTCCGGATCGATCCAGTGGAACTCCATCTCCTCCAGGGAGCGGCCCTCCTGGATCTCCCGGCGGAGAGTGGTGAACTCATAGTCCCCGGGCACCAGCTCCAGGCCCCGGCGCACCGCCTCCAGGGCGCCGTCCCGGTCTCCGAAGTGGGCCCGGAGCTTGGCGGTCTCCAGCCAGCCCCAGGGATACTCCGGGTCCAGGGACACGCCGGTCTCCGCATAATGCCGGGCCTCCTCCAAGCGGCCGCAGTACATCAGGGCGCAGGCGTAGCGATAGTACCAGATCCCGCTCCCGGCCGCCTCCGCCGCTGGTTCCGAGGCGGGCATCCACTGGGCAGCTTTATAATAGTAGTCATAGTCGTCGATGTTGTTGCAGGCATAGGCGTACCACAGGGCAAGATCCAGATCGCCCCGGGCCTGCTCCTCCGTGAACTCTCCCTGACGCACACCGTCCCGGACCCGCTGGTCTAGGTAGTCCAGCATTTTGTAAAAGTAGCCGGAGACGTCTCCGCACAGTTCTTCCAGCGCCGCCACATCCTCCGCCGTCAGGACCGGCGGAACCTTTTCGCCGGGAACCGTTCCACCCGGAGATGATTTCTGCTTTTCAGTGTCCATCCATGTGCTCCTTTCTGATCTGCCGCGTTTTTATATAAACTGAAAATGGGATTTTGGTCATTATAGCAGACAGACAGGCGCGGCGCAACAACAAATGGGGGGCTGCTGGGGAACTCGGACAAATTCGGACAAAACCGGGAATTTTACACGGCTTTTGGGAAAAAATACTTGCATTGCACACTGGATTGTGATACTATATTTCAGCATTCCGCACGGTGCGTCGACTTTCTGTCTGTGCCCGGGGCCCAAAACGGCCGGGTTGGCAGGGGGGATGAAACCGCCGGAGGACCAACTAAATTGAAATTGGAGGAACACACAACTATGGCAAATTCTAGCGTCGTATCCATGAAGGCCCTGCTGGAGGCGGGCGTCCACTTCGGTCACCAGACCCGCCGTTGGAACCCCAAGATGGCTCCCTATATCTACACGGAGCGCAACGGCATCTATATCGTGGACCTGCAGAAGACCGTCCGCAAGCTGGAGGAGGCATACAGCTTCGTCCGTCAGCTGTCTGAGAGCGGCCAGTCCCTGCTGTTCGTGGGCACCAAGAAGCAGGCACAGGAGGCCATCCGCGAGGAGGCCACCCGTTGCGGCCAGTTCTATGTGAATGCCCGGTGGCTGGGCGGCATGATGACCAACTTCAAGACCATGCGCACTCGTGTGGACCGGCTGAACCAGCTGAAGACCATGCAGGAGGACGGCACCTTCGACATGCTGCCCAAGAAGGAAGTCATGAAGCACCTGGGCGAGATCGCCAAGCTGGAGAAGTACCTGGGCGGCGTGAAGGAAATGAAGAAGCTGCCCGGCGCCCTGTTCATCGTGGACACCCGCAAGGAGCGCAACGCCATCGCCGAGGCCCACAAGCTGGGCATCCCCGTGGTGGCCATCGCCGATACCAACTGCGATCCTGATGAGATCGATTATGTGATCCCCGGCAACGACGACGCCATCCGCGCCATCAAGCTGATCTCCTCCATCATGGCCAACGCCGTGCTGGAGGGCAAGCAGGGTGAGCAGACCGCTGAGGCCGCCTCTGAAGAGGCTGCTGCCGACGCTGAGTAATCTGCGCCCGCATTTGCGCGTATATACCAAAACTGTTTGGAGGAATTCAAAATGGCTTTTACCGCAGCTGATGTAAAGAACCTGCGCGAGATGACCGGCGTGGGCATGATGGATTGCAAGAAGGCGCTGACCGCCTCCGACGGCGATATGGACAAGGCCGTGGAGTGGCTGCGCGAGAAGGGCATGGCCGCCTCCGCCAAGAAGGCCGGCCGCATTGCCGCCGAGGGTATGGCCTATGCCGCCGTCATCGACGGCGTGGGCGTGGTGGTCGAGGTCAACGCCGAGACCGACTTCGTGGGCAAGAACGAGAAGTTCGTGGACTTCGTCAAGGGCGTGGCCGCCACTGTGGCCAAGGAGGCTCCCGCCGACCTGGACGCGCTGATGGAGTGCAAGTACGTCGGCACCGACCTGACCGTCACCCAGCAGCAGCAGGAGATGGTGCTGGTGATCGGCGAGAACATCAAGGTCCGCCGCTTCGCCCGCTTCGCCGAGAACGTCTCCGTGCCCTATGTGCACGCCGGCGGCAAGATCGGTGTGCTGGTGAACCTGGAGTCCGACCTGCCCGCTGAGAAGGTGGAGGAGATCGGCAAGGACGTGGCCATGCAGATCGCCGCTCTGAACCCCCGCTTCTGGGACAAGTCTCAGGTGGGCCAGGATGTCCTGGACGAGGAGAAGAAGATCATGATGGTCCAGATGGAGAACGATCCCAAGATGGCCTCCAAGCCCGAGGCCGTGCGGGAGAAGATCGTCATGGGCAAGCTGAACAAGTTCTACTCCGAGAACTGCCTGCTGCAGCAGGAGTTCGTGAAGGACAACTCCATGAGCGTGGAGCAGTATATCGCCTCCGCCGCCAAGGCCGCAGGCGGAAAGGTGACCTTTAAGGACGCCATCCGCTTTGAGAAGGGCGAGGGCATCGAGAAGAAGCAGGAGAACTTCGCTGAGGAGATCGCCTCCATGGTGAAGGGCTGATTATTAAGCCAGCTGAATCAGGAGCGGGTGCGAAAGCACCCGCTCCGCTTGTTTCCGCCTGAAAGCCCTTTGAATTCCGGTGATTTTCCTTGTATTGCGGGGGGAAAACTGGTATAATACTCCTATCTTTTGGGTTATCATCACAGGGAGACGAATATGCTGCACTATTTACAGGGATTGCTTTCCGCGCTGGACCTGACTTCACTGCTGGACGCGGTGTTGCGGGTGGCCGCGATTTTTCTCTGCCTGACAGTCCACGAGACTTGCCACGGTCTGGCGGCCCTGGCTCTTGGGGACCCCACGGCCAAGTCCATGCACCGCCTGAGTCTGAATCCCCTGCGGCACATCGACTGGATCGGCCTGCTGATGATGTTCGTGGCAGGATTCGGCTGGGCCAAGCCGGTGCCGGTGGACCCCCGGTACTTCCGAAAGCCCAAGCAGGGCATGGCATTGACCGCCCTGGCGGGACCCGTCTCCAACTTTGTGCTGGCGGTTTTGGCAATGCTTATCAGTAAGGTGATTTACCTTTACGCCCCTTATTCTGCGGCGATGGACGTGGTGTTCAGCTTCTGCCTGTACACGCTGGCGCCTCTGTCCATCGGTCTGGGGTTGTTCAATTTGATTCCCATCCCGCCGCTGGATGGGTCCAAGGTGCTGGCGGCGTTTCTGCCGGACCGGCAGTACATCACGCTGATGCGGTATGAGCGGTACGGCATTGTCGTGCTGTTGGTGTTGTCCTTTGTGGGCATCGGCAGCAGTTTGATCTCCCGGGGCATCCTGGGCATTTACAGTGCCCTGTTGTCCCTGATTTTTGGTTGAGGTGAACGGTTTGCAAAACCCCGTATTCAAGCTGAAAAAGGTGGTCCGCAGCAAATCCGAGGAAGAGATGCAGGACTTTGAGGGCCCTCTGGACCTGATTCTATATCTGCTGGGCAAGAACAAAATGGAGATCCAGGACATCTCCATCTCCCTGATCTGCGACCAGTACATGGCGTGGCTGGCCCGGCGGCAGGAGATGGATCTGGAGGTGGCCAGCGAGTTCGTCACCATGGCCTCCCAACTGGTGTACATCAAGACCCGGATGCTTCTCTCCATTGAAGATGAGGAGGCCCAGAGCGAGATGGATGCCCTGATCGCCTCTCTGGAGGAACGGAAGCGCAACGAGAACTACGCCAAGGTGAAGTCCATGGCCGCCCGGCTGGAGCCCATGGGAGAATTCGGACGGAATATCCTCACCCGTCCGCCGGAGCCGGTGAAGCGGGGAAAGATCTACGAGTACGACCAGACACCGGCGGACCTGGTCCTGGCCATGGCCGAGATCCAGGGCCGGGCGGAGCGGTCCCTGCCGCCGCCCCGCTCCGCCTTCCAGAGCATCGTCCAGCACGAGCCCTATCCCGTGGAGAGCAAGGCCCGGGAGATTCTGAGCCGGCTAAGGACTCACGGCGTCACTCGGTTTCTGCTGCTGTTTCGGGGCAGCCGCAGCCGCAGCGAGGTGGTGGCCACCTTTCTGGCGGTGCTGGAGCTGTGCCGGGCCCACATCCTGCATCTGGCAGGGAGTGAGACGGACTGCACTGTCCGGCAGGAGCGGGAGTTGCCCCAGGATCTGAAACTGTGAGAGAGGACCGTTCCAAGATGGAGATGAAAGAGATCGAATCGGCAGTGGAGGGTATCCTGTTTGCCTCTGGGGAGCCGGTGCAGACCGACCGGATCTGCGTGGCCCTGGAGATGGACCGCCCCACGGTGGAGCAGGTGCTCCAGAAGCTGATGGACTACTATGCCTACGAGCGCCGGGGCATCCGGCTGCTGCGCATGGAGGATACCTGGCAGCTGTGTTCCGCGCCGGACTACGCGGATGTGATCCGAAAAGCCTTTGAGATCCGCAAGCCCGCCAAGCTCAGCCAGCCGGCGCTGGAGGTGCTGACCATCATCGCCTACTACCAGCCCACCACCCGGGCCTATGTGGATCAGATCCGGGGTGTGGACAGCGCCTATACCATCGGCCTGCTGCTGGACCGGAAGCTCATCGAGGAGTGCGGCCGCCTGCAGGTACCCGGAAGGCCCCGCCTGTACCGGACCACCAAACAGTTTCTCCGGGCCTTCCATCTGACCAGCCTGGATGACCTGCCGGAGCTGCCGGACCTTGGCGGCGAGGGACAGATGCGGATCGGCGAGGACGGACAGATCATGGACCCGGCGGACACGGCAGAGATCACCGGAGCCGACACGCCGGAGACGGCCGGCGCCATGGAGGAAGAGGCGCCTTGAGAATCCGCTCCGCCAGAGCGGTCAGGGGGGTGATGGACGTTGCTGGGACTTTGGATCACGTTGGCGGTGCTGCTGGCACTTGCGATTTTTCTGTGGCGGCTGCGGCTGGGACTGTATGTGGTCTTCGGCAGGGGGCAGGCTGCGGCGGATTTGACGATTGGTCCCTTCCGGGTCCGGCTGGTACCGTCCAAAGAGGCAACAAAAACGCCGCAGGAAACCAAAAAAACGGGAAAGCCTAAAAAGGAGCCGAAGGACCTGGCAGAGGCGGCAAAAAAAATCCCGAAGCCCAAACTGGAAGATCTTCAGGACGCCGCAAGGACGCTGTGGCCCGCCGCCAAAAAGGCTCTGCGCCGCACCCGGCGGGGTATCCGCGTAGACCCGCTGCGCCTGTCCGCCACCCTGGGCGGGGCGGAGGACCCGGCGGCAGCCGCAGAGTTGTACGGTGGACTCCACGCCCTGGTCTGGACCGGGATGCCGGCTCTGGAGAAGCTGGTGGTGATCCGGGATCCCGGGATTCATCTCGGAATTGATTTTGACGCGCAGGAGACCCGGGCGGAAGGAGAGCTTGGCATCTCCATCCGGCTGGGGACGCTGATCGCCGTAGGAACGCAGCTGGCGGTCCCGGCCATCGGCTGGCTCCGGCGGTTCATGAAGCGGCGGCGGATGCCGCCCGCATCCAAAGCAGCAGACAACAAGGCGGCAGAACACCCCGCCGCGTGACGAGAAAGGATGGCATCCATGGACGAGACAATGGACAAGAAGAGACCCCTCAGCGATTTGATGCGTTCCACGATGGACAAGATCCGGGAGATGGCGGACACCAACACCATCGTGGGGCAGCCCATCACCACGCCTGACGGCGTGACTCTGATCCCCATTTCCCGGGTCAGTATGGGCTTCGGCTGCGGCGGCGCCGACTACGGCAAGACCCAGCCCAAGGACTTCGGCGGCGGCAGCGGCGCAGGCGTGAAGATCGAGCCTGTGGCGTTCCTGGTGATCCGGGAGGGAACGACCCGGGTGCTGCCGGTGGCGATGCCGCCCATGACCACGCTGGACCGGGTGGTGGAGATGATGCCGGATCTGGTGGACAAAGTGGAAAAATATTTCGACAAGAAGGAAGAAAAAGAACCCGTCTGAACGGGGTATACTACCATCACCAAACAAATGAGGTGATGGCATTTGCAAACCCTGCTCCGGCGGCTTGCCGCTTTGGGGATCGCTCTGGCGGCCCTGTTCAGTCTTTTTCCTTGTCAGACGCACGCGGTCAGTACGTCTGCCTCCTCCGCTATTTTGATGGACGTGGACAGCGGCCGGGTGTTGTATGAGCAGAACGCCGACGCGAAAATGCTGATCGCCAGCACTACCAAGATTCTGACGGCCCTGGTGGCTATCCGGGAGGGAGACCTGAACGATGTGGTCACGGTCTCCCGGGAGGCGGCGTATACAGAGGGCTCCTCCATGTATCTGAAGGTGGGGGAGAAGCTGACACTGGAGACACTGCTGTATGGACTGCTGCTCTGCTCCGGCAACGATGCGGCCGTGGCCATTGCCGAGCACATCAGCGGCAGCCAGGAGGACTTTGCAAAGCTCATGAATGCAACGGCCCGGGAGATCGGCATGGAGCACTCCTCCTTCGCCAACCCCAACGGGCTGGACCATGAGGACCATTACTCCACGGCCCGGGACATGGCGCGTCTTGCCTGCGCGGCGGTGGAAAATGAGACTCTGGTACGGATGGCCTCCACCCGCAGCGTCACCATTGGCGGGCGGACCATGACCAACCACAACAAGCTGTTGAACCAGATAGAGGGGTGTATCGGCCTGAAGACCGGCTATACCATGGCGGCAGGCCGGACGCTGGTGAGCTGTGTGGAGCGAAACGGCCAGCGGCTGGTGGCGGTGACTCTCCAGGACGGCAACGACTGGGCGGACCACGCGGCGCTGTATGACTACGGTTTTTCCACCTATCCCGCCAAGCTGGGGGCCTCTCTGGGCCAGACAATCCAGCGGGTCCAGGTGGAAAACGGCATGAGCGCCACGGTGCCCCTGGTGGCGGCGGACAGCTTCGCCTGGCCGCTGGCGGAGGGGGAGTCCCTGGAGCTGGACGTGGAGCTGGCCGGATCTCTGCGGGCCCCCATCCGGGCCGGCCGGCGGGCCGGGGAGGCGGTTTTCTCGGTCAATGGAAAAGAGGTGGGCCGGGTGGCGCTGCTGTATGGCGCCGACGTGGCGCCCCGGATGGAGAGCGCCCTGAGCATTCTGAAGCAGGGGTTGCCGGGATAGAGAGAGGACAACATGGAAGAACGACTGCAGAAGCTGCTGTCCGCCGCGGGGGTTTGCTCCCGGCGGACGGCAGAGACATATTTGATCGCCGGAAGGGTGACGGTGAACGGCCAGACCGCCCATCTGGGCCAGCGTGCAGACCCGGATCGGGACGAGATCCTGGTGGACGGCCGTCCCCTGGCGCCCGGGGAATACTGCTGGACGGAAGCCGAGGCCATCGCCCGGATGCAGGAGCGGGTCAGCGGGGCTATGTCTCTACCCTCTCGGACGAGCGGGGGCGGCGGACAGTGGCGGAGCTGGTAGCGGACTGCGGGAGCCGGGTTTATCCCGTGGGACGGCTGGACCTGGATTCCGAGGGCCTGCTGCTGCTGACCAACGACGGTGCCTGGGCCCAGCACCTGCTGCATCCAAAGCACGAGGTGGAAAAGACGTATCACGTCTCCGTATTCGGACCGGTGGCCGGCGCGGCGGCCCGGCTGGCAGCCGTCACCGACCTGGAGGGGGAGCCCATCCGCCCCGCCCGGGTGGAGGTGCTGCGGGAAACTCCCGGAACCGCGGTGCTGGCAGTGACCATTCATGAGGGGAAGAACCGGCAGGTCCGCCGGATGTGTGCCCAGTGCGGCCTGACGGTGAAGCGGCTGCGCCGGGTCCGGGAGGGAGCTCTGGAGCTGGGCGATCTGCCGCCGGGAAAGTGGCGGTATTTGACACAGGACGAGGCTGGGGCGCTGGGAGTCACCCCCTGACTGAAAAGCGGAAGGCGCCGCCCTGAATGGGGCGGCGTCTTTTCCATTCCGGCGGCGAGACGGAAAAATCCCGCAAAGCGGTTTGAATTTTGAAAAAACTGTGCTACAATAGACCGCGGAACGTCCGGCGGGCCAGCGGAGCTGCCGGGCAAGATCAAGAACGGCCCCCTGCAGGCGGCCGACGGAGGAAACAGCAGTGGCTAAGAGCATCCTACATACCATCGAGCGCAATATGCCCACCTTTTCCAAGGGACAGAAGCGGATTGCCGACTACATCCTGCAGAATTACGACAAGGCCGCCTTCATGACTGCCAGCAAGCTGGGGAAGCTCTCCGGCGTCAGCGAGTCCACAGTGGTACGCTTCGCATCGGAGCTGGGGTACGACGGCTATCCCAGTATGCAGCGGGCACTGCAGGAGATGATCCGCAGCCGCCTCACTTCCACCCAGCGCATCCAGGCGGCGGACAATCTGTTCGGCGGACAGGATGTGCTGTCCGCCGTGATCCAGTCCGATATGGACAAGCTGCGGATGGTGGCGGAAGAGGCGGACAGGACCGAGTTCAACAAGGTGGTGGACCTGATCCTGGGCGCCGGGCACCTGTACATCCTGGGGGTGCGGACCTCCTCCTTTGTGGCGGGGTATCTGAACTTCTACCTGCACCTGCTGTCCGAGAACGTGACGCTGGTGCAGTCCAACGCCGCAGGGGAGATCTTCGAGCAGCTGCTGCGGATCGGCCCCGGGGATGTGATGATCGCCATCAGCTTCCCTCGGTACTCCAAGGTCACTATGAACACAGTGAAGTTTGCCCAGGACCGGGGGGCTACCATCGTGGCTATTACAGACAATGAGCTGTCCCCCGTCTACCAGATGGCGGAGGCTGCTCTGCTGGCTCCCAGTGAGATGATCTCCTTTGTGGACTCCATGGTGGCGCCTCTGTCCCTCATCAACGCGCTGCTGATCGCCGTGGGCTCCCGGATGCGGTCGGACGTGTCCCGCACCTGTGGGGGGCTGGAGGACATCTGGAAGGCCGACGGCGTGTTCGGGAAGATGGACGATGAGTAAGGGGCTGGTAGTGATCGGCGGGGGAGCCGCCGGGATGATGGCCGCTGTCTCCGCGGCGGAGCGGGGCGCACAGGTGACGCTGCTGGAGCCCAATGAGCGGCTGGGAAAGAAGCTGAACATCACCGGCAAGGGCCGGTGCAACGTCACCAACAACGCCGATGTACAGACCTTGCTGGCCAACGTGCCCCGGAACGGCAAGTTTTTGTACAGCGCCTTTTCCCGGTTCGACGGCCGGGACACCATGGCGTTCTTTGCGTCCATCGGCGTGCCGCTGAAGACCGAGCGGGGGAATCGGGTGTTTCCCGTCAGTGACCGGGCCTTTGACGTCAGCGCCGCTTTGGAGCGGCGGCTGAAGGCGCTGAAGGTCTCTCTGGTCCGGGACCGGGCGACGGAGCTGGAGATCACCTCCGGCGCCGTCACAGGTGTCCGGGGAGAGCGGGGGACATACCCTGCCGGGGCGGTAGTCCTTGCCACCGGCGGCGTCAGTTACCCCGCCACCGGCTCCACAGGAGAGGGGCACCGAATGGCCCGGGAAGCGGGGCATACGGTGACGGACCTTCAGGGCTCTTTGGTGCCGCTGCGGGATTACGGCCTGGGCCGGGAGCTCCAGGGCCTGAGCCTGCGGAATGTGGGGCTGGCGGTGTTTGAGGACCGGAAGAAGATCTACACGGACTTCGGGGAGATGCTGTTCACCCACTTCGGTGTCAGCGGGCCCCTGGTGCTGTCGGCCTCCGCCCAGATGCGGCACTTCGGCAAAAAGACCTACCGGCTGGAGATTGACTTGAAGCCCGCCCTGGATGAGCAGGCCCTGGACAAGCGGCTGCTGCGGGACTTTGAGAAGTACGCCAACCACGACTTCTGCAACGCGCTGGACGATCTGCTGCCCCAGAAGCTGATTCCGGTGGCAGTGGAGCGGTCGGGCATCCCGCCCCATCAAAAGGTCCATGACCTGACGCGAGAGCAGAGGCGGGAACTGGTCCAGGGCCTCAAGCATTTTTCTGTGGAGATTGCCGGACCCTGCCCGGTGACGGACGCCATCGTCACTTCCGGCGGCATAAAGATCAGTGAAATTGACCCAAAGACAATGGAATCAAAACTTGTAAAGGGATTATACTTTTCGGGAGAAATCATGGATGTGGACGCCTATACCGGCGGATTCAACCTGCAGATCGCCTGGGCCACAGGCCGGGCGGCGGGACAGGCTGCGGCGGAGGCGCTGAGACAAGGGGAAGAGAACGCATGAGTGAGAACATTCGCGTGGCCATCGACGGGCCCTCCGGCGCGGGGAAGAGCACCCTGGCCAGGAGCGTGGCCGCCAGACTGAACTTTTTATACGTGGACACAGGTGCCATCTACCGCACCATCGGCTATGCCGTGTGGCGGAAGGGGATCGATCCCCGGGACCGCTCTGCCGTGGTGGCGGTGCTGCCGGACCTGGAGATCTGCCTGACCTATGGGACGGACGGCCTGCAGCACATGGAGCTGAATGGAATGGATGTGACGGCGGAGATCCGCCTGCCGGAGGTGTCCCGCTACGCCTCTCTGGTATCCGCCTATCCGGAGGTTCGGGCGTACCTGCTGGAGATGCAGCGCCAGCTGGCCCGGGAGAACAGCGTGGTGATGGACGGCCGGGATATCGGCACGGTGGTGCTGCCGGATGCGGAGGTGAAGGTGTTTCTCACCGCTTCCGCAGAGGAGCGGGCCCGCCGCCGGATGCTGGAGCTGGAGGAGCGGGGGACGCCGGAGCCTTATGCGGCTATCCTCCGTGCCATTCAGGAACGGGACTGGAACGATACCCACCGTGACGCCGCACCCCTGCGTCAGGCGGAGGACGCGGTGCTGCTGGACACCACGGCTCTGGATTTTGTCCAGAGCGAGGACGCGCTGCTGCACATTATCCGGGAGAGGACGGGACTATGAGCGAAAAGAGGCCGTTGAATGGATTTTTCGTATGCATCTACTATCTGGTAAACTTGGTGGCGGGGATTCTTCACCCGGTCACCATCATCGGGCGGGAGAACCTGCCGGAGCACGGCGCCCTGCTGTGTCCCAACCACAACAGCAACTGGGACCCGGTGCTGGTGGCGCTGAAGGTTCCGGTGAACTACCGGCTCCACATCATGGCCAAGAAGGAGCTGTTCTGCAACAAGGTCTTTGACTGGGTACTGCGGAAGCTGGGCGCCTTCCCTGTTGACCGGGGCGAGGGGGACATCGAGGCGGTGAAAACCGCCCTGAAGGCTATCAAGAGCGGGGACAACCTGCTGATATTCCCGGAGGGAACCCGGGTGGAACACGAGGGGGCTCTGCCCGCCAAGGGTGGTGTGGCCGTCATCGGCATCCGTTCCGGGGCGCAGTTCGTGCCGGTGTACGTGGAGGGGAACAAACGCCTCTTTCGCCGGACCCGCATCATCTTCGGCCAGGCATACCGGCCGGAGGCCACCAGCCGTCGGCCTTCACCGGAGGAGGTCCAGGCCATCGCCGACGAGGTGCTCCGCCGCTCCTACGCCCTGGGGAAGGAGGCGCGATGAAGGTCCTTTTGGCCAAGAGCGCCGGATTCTGCTACGGCGTGAAGCGGGCGGTGGAGTTGGCGGCAAAGACCGGGGAGGAGACCGGCGGATGCTGGATGCTGGGAGACCTGATCCACAACTCCCACGTGGTGGAGGATCTGGCCCGCCGGGGTGTCCGGAAGACCGAGGACCCGGCTGGCCTGGCGGCGGGGGACACGGTGGTGATCCGATCCCATGGAGAATTGAAATCCGTGCTGGACGATCTGGAGGCCCGGGGCGTCCGGTGCGTCAATGCCACCTGTCCCAATGTGATCCGCATCCAGCGCCTAGTGGCCCAGGCGGAGGCGGAGGGCCGTCGTCCGGTGATCATCGGCGAACCCCTGCACCCGGAGGTGATGGGGGTGGCCAGCTGGTGCCGCCAGCCCCTGGTGTTCGACGGGCCGGAGGCCGTGGAGGCCTGGCTGGACGGGGATGAGAAAAGTCGGGAAATCCCTGTTACCGTAGTAGCGCAGACCACCTGCATCCGAAAACTTTTTGAAACTTCTTGGAAAATCATAAAAAAACAGTGTACAAACGTAAAAATCTTTGATACAATATGTAATGCTACGCATGAACGTCAGTCTGAGGCGGCAGAAATCGCCGGCAAAGCAGACGTGATGGTCGTGGTGGGAGACCGTAAAAGCGCCAACACCAAACATCTGACGGAAATTTGCCTGAGGAGATGCCCCCGCGTGGTCCAGATTGAACGCGCGGACGAGCTCTCGCCGGATTTTTTCAATGGTTGTACTGTTGCGGGCCTTACGGCTGGTGCCTCCACGCCTGCGGGCATCATTAAGGAGGTATATGCAACGATGAGCGAAGAAATCAAGGCGGCCGAGGGCAAAGAGGAGTCCTTCGAGGAATTACTGAATCAGTCTTTTAAAACTTTAAATAACGGTGACCGGGTCACCGGCATCGTTACCGCCATCACCCCCACCGAAGTGCAGGTGGACGTGGGCGCCAAGCAGGCGGCCTACATCAAGCTCAGCGAGCTGAGCGACGACCCCAATGTCAAGGCGGAGGACATCATCCACGTGGGCGACCAGATCGAGACCTATGTGGTCCGCGTCAACGACGTGGAGGGCTACGCAGAGCTGTCCAAGAAGCGTCTGGACGCTGCCAAGGTCTGGGAGAACATCGAGCAGGCCGTGGAGGAGAAGACCGTTCTGGAGGGCACTGTCACCGAGGAGAACAAGGGCGGCATCGTGGTGTCCGTCAAGGGTGTGCGGGTATTCGTCCCCGCCTCTCAGAGCGGTCAGCCCCGCGGCGCTGATCTGTCTGCCATGGTGAAGCAGAAGGTCCAGCTGCGGATCACCGAGGTCAACCGCGCCCGCCGGCGCGTGGTGGGCTCCATCCGCTCCGTCACTGAGGAGGCCCGGAAGGCCGCCCAGGCGGAGGTGTGGGCCAACATCGAAGTGGGCAAGCACTACACCGGCACCGTCAAGTCCATGACCAGCTACGGCGTGTTCGTGGACATCGGCGGCGTGGACGGCATGGTACATATCTCCGAGCTCAGCTGGAGCCGGATCAAGACCCCCGCCGAGGTCTGCAAGGTGGGCGATACCATGGACGTGTACGTCATCTCCTTCGATCCCGAGAAGAAGAAGATCTCCCTGGGCGTGAAGGATCACAGCATCGATCCCTGGCAGGTGTTCATGGACAAGTACCAGGTGGGCGACGTGGCCTCTGTCCGCATCGTCAAGCTGATGACCTTCGGCGCCTTTGCCGAGGTCGTGCCCGGCGTGGACGGCCTGATCCATATTTCCCAGATTGCTGACCGGCGCATCGACAAGCCTGAGGATGTCCTCTCCGAGGGCCAGATTGTGGACGCCAAGATCACGGCCATCGACGAGGAGAAGCAGAAGATCTCCCTGTCCATCCGCGCCCTGCTGACTCCCGCGGCTGATGAGGCTGAGGAGGAAGAAGCTCCTGTGGAGGAGTAATCCGCACGGATTTCCAGACCTAAAAAAGACAGGCTCCGGTGAGGGGCCTGCCTTTTTTTGAAAATTTTGTGATTTTTTTCACGGTATGGATTGCTTTTCAAGGACTGGTATGTTATACTCTTGACAATCAATGTAAGACAACACCGATGACATCATACAACAAACGGGAATTACAGGAGGAAGATCAACATGAGCTACCAGGAAGTGTACAAACAGAAGCTGACAACGGCCGACGAGGCGGTCAAGGCCGTCAAGTCCGGCGACTGGGTGGATTACGGCTGGAGCGTCTGCTCGGCGGATGCCTTGGATAAGGCGCTGGCCCGGCGGATGGGCGAGCTGACCGACGTGAAGATCCGGGGCGGTATCCTGACCCACAAGCCCGCCATTTTCGATGTGCCCAATGCGGCGGAGCATTTCTGCTGGAACTCCTGGCACATGGGCGGCATCGAGCGCAAGGCCGTGAGCGAGGGCTTCTCCTATTACATCCCCCTGCGGTATTCTGAGCTGCCGGGGTATTACCGCAACTGCATCAAGAGCTTGGACGTGGCCATGTTCCAGGTGGCCCCCATGGACGAGCACGGCTGGTTCAATTTCGGTCCCGGCGGCTCCCACCTGAAGGCTGTGTGCGAGTGCGCAAAGACCGTCATCGTGGAGGTCAACAAGAACATGCCCGTGTGCTTGGGCGGGTTTGAGAACTGCATCCACATCGACGACGTGGACATGATCGTGGAGGGAGAGAACCCTGCTTTGGATGAGCTGGGCGGCGGCGGAGCCGCCAGTGAGGTGGACATGGCGGTGGCCAAACTGGTGGTGCCGGAGATCTGTGACGGTGCCTGCCTGCAGTTGGGCATCGGCTCTATGCCCAACGCCATCGGCAAGATGATCGCCGAGAGCGACTTGAAGGATTTGGGCGTGCACACCGAGATGTACGTGGACGCCTTCGTGGACATGTCCATAGCCGGTCGCATCACGGGCCTGCGCAAGCCCTTTGACCGGGGCCGGCAGACCTATGCCTTCGCGGCGGGCACACAGAAGCTGTATGACTTCATCGACAACAACCCTGAGTGCATGGCTGCTCCCGTCAGCTATGTGAACGACATTGCCCGGGTGTCTCAGATCGACAACTTCATCTCCATCAACGGCGCCGTGGATATCGACCTGTACGGCCAGGTGTCCTCTGAGTCCTCTGGAATTCACCATATCTCCGGTGCCGGCGGCCAGCAGGACTTCGTCATGGGCGCGTACCTGTCCAAGGGCGGCAAGAGCTTCATCTGCTGCTCCTCCTCCTACATGGACAAAAAAAGCGGCCAGCTGAAGTCCCGTATCCGGCCCACGCTGCTGGAGGGGTCCGTGGTCACCGCCACCCGCACCAACCTCCACTATGTAGTGACGGAGTACGGCAAGTTCAACGCCAAGGGCAAGTCCACTTGGGAGCGGGCCGAGGGCCTGATTGCCATCGCCCATCCTCAGTTCCGCGAGGAGCTGATCGCCGAGGCGGAGAAGATGCACATCTGGCGCCGTTCCAACAAGAGATAACAAAATCCTCCGGAGCCGGGCGGCATATCTGCCGTCCGGCTCTTTTGTACAGGGGGGACCTGTGTCTGGAGGAGCTGATGCCCTTGCCGCGGGTGGATGATTCTCTGCGGAAAGTGTAAGGCACTGGAAAAGATAGTAAAAAAATTTCAAAATAAGCTTGTAAAGCTGCTGAAAAGCCGGTATAATGAAATTTATGAAAACAGAAAAGTGGAAATAGAGAGAGCGGGTTCCAGTCACCGCCCGGCGGAAATGGGAAGGAGTTTACCATGTTCAGCGTTGGGGATCTGGTCGTTCATCCAATGCATGGGGCCGGCGTGATCGACGCCATCGTTCAGGAAAAGGTCGCGGGGAGTACACAGGACTACTATGTGTTCAAAATGCCGGTGGGTGGACTGCTGTTGAAGATCCCCACCGCCAACAGCCAGACGATTGGAGTCCGCTCGGTCATCCAGCGGCCGGAGGCGGAAGCCCTGATTGCCGCTATCCCGTCTTTGGCGGTGGAGGAGAGCAGCAACTGGAACAAGCGGTACCGGGAAAATCTGCTGCGGATGAAGAGCGGGGATCTGTACGAGGTGGCACGTGTGATTAAGGGGCTGATGTTCCGGGAACGGAAGCGGGGCCTCTCCAATGGGGAGCGGAAGATGCTTCATACGGCCCGCCAGATCCTGCTGTCGGAGCTGGTGCTGGCAGAGGACAGCGGCTATGAAGAGGTGGAGCGGCGTGTGGAGCAGGCCATGCTCCAGACACCGGAGATCCAGAGATAACGTGTTCGCGGACCATGTCCGCGAACATTCTGCTGTTTCAGGAGAAATTTCCAGGGAGGTCGGATCATGGCATTTTTCAAAAAATTCCGGGATGCCCAGCGCCCTTGCTGCGCCGCGCTGGTGGCGGCGGCAGGCAGTTCTTCCCGCATGGGCGGGGTGAACAAGCTGCTGCAGCCCCTGGACGGCATTCCTGTACTGGCCCGGACACTGACGGCCCTGCAGATGGCCCGGCGGATCGACGAGATCGTGGTGGCCGCCCGAGAGGAGGACTTTCTGGAGATCTCCCAGCTGTGCAGGACCTACGGCATCACCAAATGCACCAAGGTGATCCGGGGCGGGGAGAGCCGGGCCCACTCGGTACTTCTGGCAGCACTGGAGGCCGGGGAGGGCATGGAGCTGCTGGCGGTGCAGGACGGCGCCCGCCCCCTGGTGACGCCGGAGCTCATCGACGATGTGGCAGAGCAGGCCGCCCGCTGCGGGGCGGCGGCCCCGGCGGTGGCGGTGAAGGACACCATCAAAGCCGTCCGGGACGACGGCACGGTGGCGGAGACGCTGGACCGGGCGGCCCTGCGGGCTGTGCAGACACCCCAGATCTTCGAGAATGCGCTGCTGAAAGCTGCGCTTCAGGCGGCTGTTGAGGGGGGTATTCCCATAACGGATGACTGCTCCGCCGTGGAGCGGCTGGGCAAGCGGGTCTATCTGGTGGAGGGGGACGAGGAAAACCTGAAGATCACCACTCCGGTAGACCTGATTTTGGCGGAGGCTATTCTGCAGGCCAGGGAGGATCGGATATGACGAATCTGCGGATCGGACATGGATATGACGTCCACCGGCTGACGGAGAGGCGGCGGCTGGTGCTAGGGGGCGTGGAGATCCCCTGGGACCGTGGGCTACTGGGCCACTCCGACGCGGACGTGCTGACCCACGCGGTAATGGACGCCCTCTGCGGCGCCGCCAAGCTGGGGGACATCGGCAAGCTGTTCCCGGACAGCGATCCCCGCTACGCCGGTATTTCCAGCCTGGAGCTGCTGCGGCAGGTGGCAGCGCTGCTGCAGGAGAGAGGATGGGCCGTGGTGAACATCGACGCCACCCTCATCGCCCAGGCCCCCAAGGTGGGCCCCTACCGCCCGGAGATGGAGGCAAACCTCTCCGCAGCTCTTGGGACGGATGCGGACCGGGTGAATGTGAAGGCCACCACAGAGGAGCATCTGGGCTTTACCGGGGACGGCTCCGGCATGGCGGCCCATGCGGTGGCGCTGCTGGAACGGCTCCCTTGAAAAAAAGGACGTGCCTCGGGCGCGTCCTTTTCGCACGTCCGCGCCTCCCGACCATAGAATGGGTAGAGAGGAGGAGTGTCTGTGGAGCACTATTTGATTATCGCCCGCTCGGTGACCTATGCCCAGCGGATGCAGCGGGCGCTGGCCCGGTCGGGGATCCGAAGCCGGATCTTCCGGGCCCCCCGGGACCTGACGGACCGGGGCTGCGCCTACGCCGTGCAGATCGCGGACTCCGACCTGACGGCTGCCCTGACGGCCCTTCACAGGGAATCTTTGGACCCTGTTCAGATATTCTTGACTCAGCGGGGGACGTTCCGGGAGGTGAGACCGTGATCTATTTTGACAGCGCGGCCACCACCTTCCAGAAGCCCCGGACTGTGGCGGACGCCATGCGGGACGCCATGGCCACCATGAGCTCTCCCGGCCGCGGCGGATACCCCGCCGCCATGCGTGCGGCGGAGGCTGCCTTCGACTGCCGGACAGAGCTGGCGGAGCTGTACCATCTGGAGAACCCGGAGCAGGTGGCCTTCACCATGAACGCCACCCACGGCCTGAACATTGCCATCAAGAGCCTGGTGCCCCCCGGCGGGAAAGCCGTGATCTCCGGATATGAGCACAACGCTGTCACCCGGCCCCTGGCGGCCCTGGGAGCCCAGGTGTCCGTGGCGGCGGCGCCCCTGTTTCAGCCTGCAGCGGTGACGGCGGCCTTTGACCGCCTGATCGTGCCCGGCACGGACGCGGTGATCTGCAACCACGTGTCCAACGTATTCGGTTTCGTCCAGCCGGTGGAGGCTATCGCCGCTATCTGCCGGGAGCGGGAGGTACCCTTCATCATCGACGCGTCCCAGTCCGCCGGGATGCTGACCCTGGACATGACGGCCCTGGGGGCGGCCTTCATCGCCATGCCGGGCCACAAGGGCCTGTACGGCCCCCAGGGAACCGGCGTACTGCTGTGCGGGAAGGACGTCCCCGTCCGCACACTGCTGGAGGGCGGCACCGGCAGCATCTCTATCCAGCAGGAGATGCCGGACTTCCTGCCGGATCGGCTGGAGGCGGGCACCCACAATATGCCCGGCATCGCAGGGCTGCTGGCGGGGGTCCGATTCGTCCGCCAGCTGGGGCCGGAGGCCATCTGCGCCGGAGAGCGGCAGCTGACCTTCCAGGCGGCGGAGGGCCTGAGGCGGCTCCCTGGACTGCAGGTGTTTGCCCTGCCAGACCTGGCGGCCCAGGCGGGGGTGCTTTCCATTGTCCCGGAGCGCATGGACGCAGAGGCATTGGGCGCGGCCCTGGCAGACCGGGGCATCGCCGTGCGGGCGGGCCTTCACTGCGCGCCCCTGGCCCACCGCACCGCCGGGACGCTGGACACCGGCACCGTCCGGCTGAGTTTTTCCCACTGGAACACGCGGGGGGAAGTA
>ENA-USUG01003632-USUG01003632.1-human-gut-metagenome-genome-assembly--contig:-NODE-3632-length-20640-cov-14.634003_pt1 | contig 20640 bp, 18 predicted proteins | sample MGYA00250059_ERZ773394 | MGnify/ENA primary metagenome ERZ773394 (study PRJEB29103, sample SAMN06111957) | human gut metagenome | biome: human gut; feature: ankylosing spondylitis patient; material... | reverse complement strand
GGAAATATAGATGAACTTCTGGAGGCAATTAAAAACTGGGAACTGCTCAGGTATGAGAATCGTTTTCCTGATTGTTTAAGAGAGGAACTTCGGAAACCGGAGACGGAATGGCATCTGGAAAAAACAGATGATCATCATTTTCAGTTATATCCGATGGCGATCAGTCAGCCATTTCTCTGTGATCTTCTGGAAATGCAGCCGGGACAGCCAGGAGGAGCAGACTGGAGTCTTAGGAATGTTTTTGAAGAACAGCCTTTGAAATTTCAAATGAAAGTAGAAGGTTATGGTTTTATTGAGAATCCGCAATTTTATACCAAAAAGGGACTTATAAAATTTGATACAGTCGTAAAAGGCGGACAGTATCTGTTTTTTGATGGCAGAGAAGCCTGGGTTACAGATAGAAACTTTAATCGTCAGTCCATGGTTTCTTACACGGGAAACTGTCTGGTGAAAAATGGAAAAGACAGTTTTAGCTTTGGCTGTACGTTCGGAGGAGAAGAAGGACCGGAAGTAAGCGTGCGTGTCATTACACAGGGAGCACCATATCAGATAACGAGGTGAAAATAAGGAGGATATTTTTCATGATGCAGGAATGGTTTAAAAAGGCAAAGCTGGGGATTTTTATTCATTATGGAATCTATGCAGTGGGGGATGTTTCTGAATCCTGGTCGTTCCACAACGGGAACATTTCTTATGAAGATTATATGAAACAGTGTGAAGGTTTTACTGCTTCAAACTATGATCCGAAAGCATGGGCTGAGCTTTTCAAAAAAGCAGGCGCACAATATGTGGTAATGACATCAAAACATCATGATGGAGTTGCGTTATTTGATACGAAATATTCTGATTTGAGTGTTGTGAAAAAGACACCGGCAGGAAAAGACCTGGTAAAGGGATATACAGATGCTGTACGGGAAGCGGGTATGAAGGTAGGAATTTATTTTTCACTGATCGACTGGTCAGACCCCAGATATCGTTCTGTTTATCCGGAAGGAGAAGATCCGAAGGATCATTTGAAAGATGTTTTTGCAACTCCGGCAGGTGGTCCGGAAGATCCGGAAAAATGGGAGGAATTTCTGAAATTCAATAATGATCAGATGCACGAATTGATGACAAATTATGGGAAAATTGATCTTTTGTGGTTTGACGGAGACTGGGAACGCAGTGCAAAACAGTGGAAGGCAAAGGAATTTAAGGCTTATCTGGAATCTATGAATCCGGAAGTTATTGTAAACTCCCGGCTGCAGGGATATGGAGATTATGAGACTCCGGAGCAGGGAATTCCACTGCGTGGACCGGAAGGGGTCTGGGAATTCTGTACTACGATTAATACTTCCTGGGGTTACAGACCTTCCGATAATGATTATAAGACCAGCAAACAGGTCATTCGTATGTTTTGTGACTGTCTGACACTTGGAGGGAAAATGCTCCTGGATGTAGGCCCAAAAGAGGATGGAACCCTGGATGAGCGTCAGGTGAAAATTCTGGAGGATCTTGGTACATTTATCCATGACAATGAAGAAGCAATTTATGAGACAGAAAAAGGAATAAGTTATGATCATTTCCTGGGAGGAAGTACTCTGTCAGCAGATAAAAAAGTGCTTTATCTGTTTGTTTATGACAAACCTTCGGAAAATCTCTGTGTGAAGGGAATTAAAACTCCTGTGAAAAAGGTAAGTGTTCTTCATACCGGTGAGGAACTGTCATTCAGTTATACGGGATCCCTGCCCTGGAGTGGAATTCCAGGTACTCTTTGGATCCGGGCTGACCAGATGAAAGAACATCCGCTGGTAACTGTTTTGAAAGTGGAACTGGAAGGAGAAATCACTTTCAATGTGGGTCATGGAGAAGTAGTGACAAATAATGACTGATCAGAATGGAGGATTTGACGATGCAGAAAATATTGGGTTATGTAATCGAGGATTCAATTGTAAAAGAAGAAGAGGCACGTACTCTGACACATATCAACGTAGCTTTTGGAAAACTGACTATGAATGGAACGTTTATTTTCCAGTATCATCCGTTTTTGAAACAGATGAAACAGGTCAGAGAATGGAATCCGGCCATTAAGATTGTTTTATCCATTGTGCCGGAGGGGCCAGATGCATTTACAACTGTCAGCGCTTCCGAAGAATTACGCAGTCATCTGACAGAAGCATGCCGAAAACTGGTAGCCGAAGATGGTTTTGATGGAGTGGATTTTGACTGGGAATATCCTTGCGTGCCTTCAAATGGAATGAATTGTTCTCCGGAAGACCGTACCAATTTTACAAAGTTGTGTGAAGCGGCAAGAAAAGGTATGGATGCGGCAGGCGGCGGAGTCGTTGTGCCTTCTGTCGTATCTCCTCCGGAGGGCGCACTCGGGCTTTGATGCTGTCCACCGTTTTGTGCGGGATCACCCGGCTCGTCCGTGGTATCCGTTCCGTCGCCTGAATTGTCTCCGGACGGCAGCGCATTTACGAATGCGTAATTCGGAAATCCCGCCGCGGTGAGCGCGTCGGTCTGCTTTGCGGAAGCGTCGGCATCCGATCCGTCGAGAAGTACCCGCAGTCCGTATACGCCGAACGATCCGGATATCTTATCGAGAACGTCGGATATCACCTGCCCGGCCTCGTCGGCGCTGCCGTATTTTTCGCTCATGTCGATCGAAAGAAAGTCGGCGTAGCTTGAGAACAGCTCAAGCTGAGGCGAGAGCGACGGCGTTTCGTAAATAGCGACAAAAGTGAGGTTAAAAAGGAAGTTTTATTTCAGATTTTATTATTTTTGAAAAGCCAATTTATGGATGCAATAGGAGGTTTTTAAGTAGGGCGTATTTTGTACGGTTAAGCTATACGATGGAAAATAGTCAGAAATATTATGACATAGAAATATTGACTAGAGAGTTAAAAGAAGGAAAAGAAGTTGCCTTTGATTATCTTTTCAGAACTCGCTACAAAAAACTGTGTCGTTTTGCTGCCACATTTGTCGTGCAGTTTGACGTGGCAGAAGACATTGTGCAGGAAGTTTTTGAAAAGATCTGGAAAAGAACTACTCAGATTGATGAGGGGGAATCCATTGATAGTTATTTGTTTGTTGCCGTGCGTAATGCTTGTTTTACGTTTTTGAAGAATAAACAGGAACGTGTTGATTTGGAGGATGTGAAACAAAATTTGAAGATTTCGGAAGAAGTCGTGGAATTTGAAACACCGGAATTGAACCATTTGTGGGGAGAGATTGAAAATTTACCCTTGCAATGTAAAGTTGTTTTTAAATTGGTGGTTCTGGAAGATATGAAATATAAGGATGTGGCCGACTCGTTAGGAATTTCGGTCAACACGGTAAAAACACAAATGAAAATCGCTTACAAGACTTTGCGGGAAAAATTGAAACAAGAACAATTCTCTTTATTACTGTTTCTTTTTGAGATGAAAGAAGATTAAAATCTTTTTTCAAAAAAAATCTGATTTTTCTTCACCCTATTTTTCATTTTTGAAGTACTCTATATAAAAATATGGAGATGAAAATAGATGATCGAATATATGATTTGATTGCCAGAAAGTTGGATGATGGTTTGTTACCTATGGAGGAAACGGAACTTTCGGACTGGCTGGCAGAAGATGTGAAACACGAGGAAGTGTATGCCGAGATAAAGAAAATACGTGATCGGACTAAACTTTTGCATCGGGATTTTGCCCCTGATACGGAGCATGTATTAAAACGGATAAAGCGGGAAAGAGTAAGGCAAATAGGTTTTCGTTACTGGTGGAAATACGCGGCCCTTTTTATTTTGCCATTAAGCGTGGCTTTGGTCTTGTGGCAGGGAATGAAGAATGAGGCGGAGGAGGAACACCGTCAATTTAGTGCAGTTTCTCGTCCGGGGGGAGAACGGGCAATATTGAAGTTGTATAATGGAAAAACGGTTGTGCTGGATAGTACAATGAAGAGTTCATTGATCGCTCACGAGGCAAATGTCCGGATAGAGATGGATTCTAATCATCTGTTACGCTATTCTTCACATGACTCTATTGAGATGGCCAATGACAATAAAAATAATGAATTAATTATTCCTAAGGGTGGGGAATACCAAGTCGTGTTGGCAGACGGGACAAAGGTTTGGTTGAATTCGGCATCACGATTAATATATCCTCAATCTTTCATGGGAAAGGAGAGACGGGTTGTTTTGTCCGGGGAAGCTTTTTTTGACGTGACACACGATGCTGAAAGGCCTTTTGTCGTGGAGACATCCCGGATGAACGTGAAGGTGTTGGGTACTCGTTTTAACGTGAATGATTACGATGATAACGAGGAGGTTTCGACCACGCTGGTAAATGGTAGCGTGGAAATTATTTCTGGTGATCAGCAGGCGTTTCGGTTGGTTCCGGGAGAACAGGCTTACGGGAAAGAAAACGAGTTAGAGAAACGGGAAGTCAATGTTCGTCTTTACACGTCCTGGATCGACGGAAAGTTCTTGTTTAATAACACGGAATTGGAAGAGATTGCCAAGCAAATATCTCGTTGGTATGACGTGGAGATATTCTTTAGTAGTGAAAGCGTGAAAAAGGTGCGGTTCACGGGGGCGATCGTGAAGTTTAAACCTTTGGAGGATTTGGTGCGGATGATCGAGAGTACAAGTCAGGTCCGGTTTAGCGTGAAGGGGAGAACAATTGTAATTTCAGAATAAATTAAAAATACCGGAAAAGTATGGCGACTTTCCCGGCATTTATAAAAGTTAACAGTCTTGCCTGACATTTGGCGATAGAGGACAAGACTTATTGTAAACCTTTAAAAAACAAATGTATGAAAAAAAAATGTAATTTGGGGCTTTATCCTCCCAGATGGCTAAAAAATTTTCTTAAGGTTATGCGAATAACAGGAATTTTATGTTTGATGTGCGTGATGCATTTGTCGGCTGCGGTACATTCGCAGACGGCTCGTATCAACTTGAAAATGAAGGATGCCACGATCGAGCAGGTGTTGAATAAGATTTCGGAATCCACGCAGTTGGACTTCTTTTACAGTAACTCCAAGATTGATGTGTCAAAACGGGTGAACGTGGATTTTCTGGATGCCACGATTGAACAGGCTTTGCAGATGATTTTTAAAGGATACGATGTGAAGTTTGAGGTGAATGATAATTTCGTGGTGATTCATTATGTAAGAGCCATGGCTGTAGCGGATTCGCTGAAGAAGATTACCGTGAGGGGAACTGTGAAGGATGTAGACGGGATGACACTCCCCGGTGTAACGATTCAGGTAAAAGGTACAACGATCGGTTTTACAACCAATGAGGAAGGAAAGTTTGATTTCGATTTGCCGAGACGGGATACGTTGGTTTTGATCTTCTCGTTTGTCGGTTATCAGAAGCAAGAAGTGCGAGTGAAAAAAGATAACAAACCGATGAATATCGTGATGAAAAACGATATGGCGGAGATTGATGAAGTTGTGGTGACCGGTATTTTCAATAAACCGAAAGAGAGTTTCACGGGAGCTGTGAAGCATATTACTAAGGAGAATATTATGGCGTTCGGGAGTAGAAATTTGTTACAGACGTTGAGTAATATTGATCCTTCATTTTTGATACGCGAAAATAATACGTATGGTTCTGACCCGAACGTGTTGCCGGAAATTCAGATTCGGGGAGTATCGAGTTTGCCGGATATTACGAATTTGCAGACCTATGCTCGGGCAGAGTTGAATCAACCGTTGTTTGTACTGGATGGTTTTGAGGTGTCGCTAGAGCGGGTGATGGACTTGAATCCGACAGATGTGGAGTCAGTGACGATATTGAAAGATGCGAGTTCTACGGCTATATACGGCTCCCGAGGGGCTAATGGAGTGGTTGTTATTACTTCAACTAAGCCACGGCAAGGTAAATTGAAGATTTCTTACACGGCGGGATTGAGTTTGGAAATTCCCGATCTTTCGAGTTATAATTTATTGAATGCGAAGGAGAAGTTGGACGTGGAGGTTCGTGCGGGGTTGTATGATGATGTTTCGACGAAGTATTTATATGAGGAGGCTGCCCGAGGAGTTGCAGAAGGTGTGGACACCTACTGGATCGGCAAACCAGTCCACACGGGAGTGGGGCAACAACATAATCTGGGATTGAGCGGTGGTGACGAACAATTTCGTTATACTTTGTCATTGGCGTATAATTCTAATCAAGGGGCTATGAGAGGATCTTTCCGGAATAATTTTAACGGTTCGTTATCTATCAGTTATTTGTTGAAGAACCTTCGTTTCACGAATACTGTTTCTTTGGGATTAAATAACTCGGAAAACAGTCCTTACGGAACCTTTTCAGATTACGTAAGAATGAACCCATACTGGTATCCATGGGACGAAGAGGGTAATTTGATCCCCACGTTTAATACCTTCCCGAATTCGGGAGGAAGCACGGTTGCCAATCCGTTGTATGATGCTTCGCTGCCGAGTTTTGACAAGACGAAATACACGAATATTCGCAATCAACTTCGAGTGGAATGGGATATTTTTAAAGGTATGAAGATTGGTGGAGGTTTCGGTTATACAAAACAAACAGATCGGGGTGACCGTTTTCAACCTAGATCTCATTCTGGTTTCTTGCAAGTGTCGGATGAAGACTCTAAAGGTAGTTATGATTGGAAATACGGTGAGATGTCTTCCTACCAGTTCGAGGCTACAGCCAGTTACGGAAATACTTTTGGACGACATAGCATTTATGCCGGGGCGAATTGGAATATGCAAGAGAATCAGAATAGTCAATACACGATTTTGTTACAAGGGTTCCCGAATGATAACTTGAATGATATATCGAATGCGAATAGGTTTGCAAGGGAGCGTCCCTCATCAACAGAAACGACAAGACGTCAGATCGGAATTGTAGTAACGGCAAACTATAATTTTGACAGCCGCTATTTTGTGGATTTTTCTTACCGCTCGGATGGGGCTTCTTCTTTCGGTTCTAATAAAAGATTTGCACCGTTTTGGTCTGCCGGTATCGGTTGGACAGTTAGTCAGGAGAAGTTTATTCAAGATCATTTGCCTCAGCTTGAGTTATTCCGTTTGCGTTATTCTTATGGGGTGACAAGTGCTTTAGGATTTCAGCCTTACCAGTCGCTGACGACGTATCAGTATGATTGGACAAGTCGTTATCGGGGGAATATCGGAGCTATAATGCGTGGAATTGGTAATGATGATTTGCGTTGGCAGAACACGTACCAGCATAATTTGGGAGTTGATATTTCTTTGTTTAACGGGTTGGTAGCCATAAACGGAAATTATTATCATAAAGAGACGACGAATCAAATTTCAACGTTGGGACTGACTTATTCCCACGGGTTCGATGAATACACGGAGAATTCCGGGACAATGCGTAATGTGGGTTTGGATTGGGAGGTATCTGTTTATTTGTTGCGGAATAAGAATATATCTTGGTCGGCACGAGCGGCATTTTCTCATAATAAGAACACGATCGTGAAGTTGTCCGAGGAGATGAAACGGAAAAATGAAGAAACAATTAATAATCAGACCGGGGCTTTTATTTATTTACAATACCGGGAGGGACAGTCAATGGATGCGATCTATACGTTTATTTCTCCGGGTGTTGATCCGGCAACGGGTAGGGTTCTTTACATGGATAATAACGGGAATGTGTCTGATAGTTATGATATGTACTCCAAAGTGTATTGTGGAAACGAGATTCCCAAGATTAATAGTCGCTTGAGTACAGCATTTCGTTACAAAACACTATCCGTGAATATGAATTTTGAATTGAGGTTGGGGGGACAAAAGTTTAACCAAACATTGTTGGACAAGGTGGAGAATGCTGCGGTACGTTTTAACGTGGATCGACGAGTGGCTACTCAACGCTGGGAAAAACCAGGCGACGTGACCCGTTACAAAGGATTGAATAATGACACGAACACTCCGGCTAACTCTCGTTTCGTGGCGGATGAATCGACATTTATTCTTCGGAATGTAAATATTCAGTACGATTTTCCCCGGCGAATAAGTAGGTTTTTCGGGATGGAACGATTGAGTATATCCGGTAATTTGAATGACTTGTTTTATCTTTCCACGATAGAACAGGAACGGGGAATTAATTATCCGTTCTCCGTTAGGCCGTCATTTTCATTATCATGTACATTTTAAATAGAGATATTATGAAGAAGATGAAAATATTTGCATGGACTATTTTGCTTGCAGCAGGATTGACAGCGTGTACGGATTGGTTGACAGTACAACCCAAGACAGAGGTGTCAAAGGATGATATGTTTAAAAGTTCGGGAGGGTTTCGTGATGCATTGATCGGGGTGTATACCTTGATGAGAGAGAATAATTATGCTCCCAACGGGAATTTGGTGACTGGAATGGTGGAGTTTATTGCTAACCTCTGGTACACGGAGAGTAACTCGGAATCGGGAGATTTTGCGGCTCACAATTACCGGGGAGATGCCGTGGAGAGAGCTAATGGGGAGTTGTTTTTGCAGCAGTATAAGACTATCACGAATCTAAATCAAATGTTGGCATACATGGAGAATGGAGTTTTGTCGAGTCGGGAATATGCCTTGTATAAAGGAGAGGCTTTGGGGCTGCGGGCTTATTTGCATTTCGATTTGATCCGTTTATATGGCCCGATGCCGATGAATGTACAGGAAGGACGACGTTATTTGCCTTACGAGACGACTATTTCGTTGGGAAATTATACTTATTCGACGTATAACGAATACATGGGGGCTTTGATTGCGGATTTGGATTCGGCGGAAATTCTATTGGCACGGGTAGACCCGATTATTACGACATCAAATTCGGTACTGAATACCACCAATGAATACCGGCAGAACCGGATGAATTATTATGCTGTTTTAGCCGAAAAGGCTCGGGTGTATTTATGGATGGGGAATCGTGAAGAGGCGTTGCGTTATGCGCGTTTGGTAAAAAACGCTGCTCTAGAAGGTGTTACTCCCCAGTTTACATTAGGGCCATCTTCAGCTCTCGGTCCGGTAGGGGGAAATGGCGGTAATGATTTCGTGTTTTTTAACGAGCAGATATTTGCCATGTATATTGAGAATTTTGATGATTCGCAGATGGCTTCGGCCGCCAATTCGTACCAGTATCAAAATAATTATTGGATAGAGGAATTGTTTCCCGTAGTAAATGGCATGACAGATATTCGTTTGTATCAATGGTACACGTCGACATGGAATGCTTCGGTGGGTATGTACAAGCGTTCCACAAGGAAGTATTCTGGTTTGAGGTCAACGGAAACCACGAATGCCTCTCCGTCCCGTGGAGTGCCTTTGATAAGACTTGCGGAGATGTATTTGATTATTGCGGAGTGTGCACCGTTGGATGAGGCAAATGAGGTGTATCGTGAATTGTTGAGCAATAGGAATGCCCCGGTAACGGTGTTGACAGAAACGAATCGGGAAGATGTGTTAAAGACCGAGTATTTGAAAGAGTTTTATGCAGAAGGACAGATGTTCTATACTTATAAACGTTACGGGACGGAACAGATGCGTTGGAGTAATCACACGTGTGGAGAGAGTGATTATGTGGTGCCATTGCCTCGTAGAGAAACAAGTACGGAAAACAGTTATTAAAAATGAAAGTCATGAAAACCAGTTTATATTTATTTATAGCGTTGCTGCTTTTGTGTGGTGGGTGTGAAAAGGCGTTACCGGGTTTTGCGGAAGAGTGGCATGGTGTCCAGTTTATATTGGATGGAGAGTATAATGCGACCCTTAACGATAGAGTAAAGAGTAATTATTCGTTTTATGGCAAAGATGCGGCACTCACGCAGGATACGGTTTGGTTGCGAGTTCGTCCTCAAGGGGCATTGCCTCAAAGAACAAGTTATTTGCGTTTTGAACAATTTCAAGAAATCCGTTGGGATTACAAATATGATGAATTGGGACACGTGATTGATTCTACGCTTTACGAGTACCCTGATCAAGCGGAGCCGGGAGTGCATTACGTGGCATTTGATGATGCACGGGTAGCTGGATTGATGAAGTTGGAGGAAGGGGAGTTGGAAGCCCGGATTCCCGTGATCGTGTTGCGCTCTCCTTCCTTGCAAGAAAAACCTTACACATTGAATTTTAGAATTGTGGATTCCGATGATCTTTCGGCGGGAGATAGCCACTATTGCCAAGCACAGATCGTAATTAGTGATTGTTTGGTACAACCAATTAATTGGTCTTGGCGTTTTGGAACTTGGAGTGTGGTGCGGCATGATTTTATGAACCGTGTGACGGGCATATTTTGGGATGACGATTTTATAACATCAGTGAATAGTAATGCTGAATTGCTAAGTTACTATATTTACGTATTCAAAAGGGAGTTGGCAAAAGAGAATGCAGCCCGAGCAGAGGAGGGTTTACCTCCGTTGAGGGATGATCCGAATGACCCGAGTACCGAGATCGTTTTTAATTAGGTTATGAATTAAATGAATGAATGAGATGAAATCAAATAGATATACACAGTTGTTCGTGTTGTTTGTGGGGCTTATTCTAGTGTCTTGTTATGACAAGAATAATACAATACACCGTTTGCCTGATTTGCAGATAACGAATATATCGGCAGGGGCAGTAAAAACAGGTGATGAATTGAAATTGCACCCGATCGGGATGTTGGGAAACGAAGAGGTGGAGTGTACGTATCAATGGTACCGTTATCATGGAAATCAGCCGGAATTGATCCACGAGGGACAGGATTTGGTGTGGAGAGTGGATACAACTGATTTTGTAAATATTGGATTGGATGTGACTCACGTGGAAACAGGTATGATGATTTCCGAAGTGTATAATTTCACGATTACTCCCCGTATTGAACGCGGTTGGATTGTTTTGAAAGAGAATACCGAGGGAAATACGGACATGGATGCTCTTCTTATGGTAGGTGATAATGTTTTCGAGCTATCGGAGAATTTATTGCCGGAGCCGTTGGAAGGAAAACCGGTGGCATTGCTTGAGGCAGGGAGGTACTATTGGAATCACCCGGTAACCCTTGTCCAAGAAGGAAACTTGGAGTGTTTGTTGCCCGTGAGTGAGAAAAATATCGCTTGGTACCGGATCAAGGATGAGGTTACAATGTTATCGGGAGATGATATGTTCTATGAACCTTCTCCCGTGGCAACTAGAAAATTTGAGGCAGTAGGGGTTTTTAATTCTTCGTATTGTGTCATGGCTCTAGTGGATAACGGACGAGTTTCTCGGACTCTAGCCTCGTATTCCGGCTCAAGATTCATGCCAGAGATTGTTGGAAACTATAAATTGGCTCCATGGCTAGTTACCGGGGTGTCTATGAATATGCCGGTGGGATATGATGAGTTTACTTCGTCTTTTGTTATGGTGGGAGATGATGCGTTGTCTTATTTCCCGGATACTTACCGGGAAGGAGATGATGTACAAATTTCCAGTAATGCGATGGATGCCGATTTGTTGTTCTTCGGACAAACGCATGGGAACTTGGATCCTAATTACACGTCTTATCCTGCTTATGGTCCGGGTATTGGTTATGCGTTGATGAGGAAGAAGGGAAATACGGAACAGGTAGAATTGTATGGTTTGAATTTTAGGGAAGCCACGAGTTATGGAACTATTTATAGCCCAATACGTTTTCACCGGACAATAGAGGTCGTTGCTTGTCCGGAATTGGTGGCAGCTGATTTTTACACGTTACATCAAGATAAAGGTATTCTTTATTTTATAAAAGATAATGTTTTGCATTATTATGATATAGAGAATGATAGGTTCGTGAAGGATTGTTATACATTTGACGGAGAGGTGACTTACTTGAAATTTGTCGGTAATAATTATGATCGGAGTGATTCATGGGATCCAATACAATTTAACTACACGTTTAGTCGTTTGATGGTGGCGACTTGTTCCGGAGAAGAATATAGCGTCTATACTTTTGAAGAGAATGATAGTGGTAACTTGGTTTTACGACCGGAGAGAACTTTCGTTGGGCACGGGAAAGTGAAAAAAATGTTGTGGTATGGATATAATCCAACGGGATATTTATCAAAATTATCTTCAAATGGTTATATTTACAATTGATTGATTTATAGTTTGGATGACCTCTATGGTGCGTGCGGAGGTTATCCATTTAATTTTTTTGTATGAGAAAGTTTTTATTGTTTGTTGTAGCATTTTTTATGCTGCAAATGGGAGCTTTTGCCCAAACGAATTTTGAAGAATTGACGTTGGAGAAAGCTTTAGAGAAATCTAAAAAAGAGAATAAATTGGTGTTCGTGGATACTTATACCTCTTGGTGTATGCCATGTAAGTATATGGCGAACACGATCTTCCCGAAAAAAGAGATGGGGGACTATCTGAACGAGCGGTTTGTTTGTGTGAAATTTAATACAGAAGAGGGCGAAGGAGCCGAGATCATGAAACGATATGAGATTTCAGCTTTCCCGACATTCTTGATTTTGAACTCGGAGGGAGAAGTGCAGCACAAAATTGTCGGTGGAAGTGAGACCGCAGAAGATTTTATCAAGCGTGTGGAAGAAGGATTGGATGAAGAGAAAGCGATAGGGATTCTTGCCAATCGATACGCGAAAGGAGATCGAAGTATAAATTTATTGACCAAGTATGCCCGGGCGTTGTTGGCAATTCAAGATCCTCAAGTAGTAAAAGTGGCAGAAGAGTTAATTGGGAAATTGAGTGATGCACAACGGGTGGATACAGCGTACTGGTTTATCTATGAACATCCTTTTTTGACGCAGGTCGGTTCTCCTAATATGACCTATTTGTTGGAGAATGCCGAACGTTTTCAAAAAAGCATTGGGGAGGAGCGAGTGAATGAAAAGATTGCGACGGCTTTTGATCTTCAATTGACGAATATGATCACGGGACGTGACCGCCAGAGCGGGGTGGATGCAATAGATCGGGTTGAGAATGAGATGGAGAAGTATAAATTCCCCAGTAAGGCCCGTTTGAAAATGTTTGCCGAGATTGCCCGTGCTCAAAGAAGTGGGGACATTGAAAAGTTGTTGACTACTTGTGAGAAAGATATCCCGCAGATTGAGCATGAGCATCTGTTGGCTGTGTTTTTCCCGTTGTCTTTGACGATCAAACGCAATGGAACTCCTGATCAACAGGCGAGAATTTTAAAATTAGCCAAGAAACTATTGGCAGAGACCACAAACGATAAGTTTAAATTCTCCTTGGGACAATTTATTCCTTATGCATTGGAAAAATAGAAATTGTTTTAGAGTGATTGCAAATGAAAAAGTATTGTAATATATGTTTTTGCGTCGGACTGATTCTTTTTTTGTGCGGGTTGCAAGTGGGACGTGCGCAAAATGGCGTAATTTATAGAGATTATGACCGATTGGGGTGGACCATCCTCGATTCGTTGAAACGTCCGGAGGCTGCCTCGTTGTTTAAAGGAATGAATACATTGAAGCGAGAGACTCGTATGGTGCAAGAAGAGGCGCTCGTGGATCTAGTCCCCCATTCTGCCGGGAAGCGGAAATTGAAGCCGGGAAAGATGATGACAGAGAGGCGGGCGAGCGTGTTGATGATGTTTAAATATTTGCGAGCTACAACTCGTCCGGAAGCAATCGAACCTTGGGCAACGGCCGTGGTGTTGTCGGAAGACGGGGTGTGCGTGACGAATTGGCATGTGTTCTGGCAATTGATAGATCCTACGGCACGCTTGGATTTGCGGGATAGCTTACTTTTTGTGGCAACAGAAGCCGGAAAGATATATTCCATATCTTCCATTCTTAGTTATAGCCGGAGTGGAGATTTGGCTTTCTTCAAGATTGATACCCGAGGCGATCGCTTGGTGCCGATGCCAATGGGAGGTGATCTTGCTGTAGGAGAGAACGTGCATGCCTTGACTAATCCGGCAGGATATCCTTACGTGTACACGAACGGGGTGGTTTCTCGTACTTTTGTCAAGGAATCCGGCAATCCCTTTGCCAACCGCGTGGAGATTACGGCCGATTTTGCTAAAGGCTCTAGTGGAGGACCGATTATGGACGACCGGGGAAATATGGTTGCCATGGTTTCTTGTCTTCATCCGATCTTCTACGTGGATCAGCCGCCGACAGATCGGCAAATGGGGATAAAGGAGTGTATCCCGGTAAGTTCGATCGTGCGGTTGATGCATCAGTAAACGTGTTTTTAATCATGGCATTGGGGTGATGGTTTGGGATGAATGTATGTAAATTGTAATAATTATGAGATTGAAGAGTTTATGGTTCGTTGTTTTCATGTTTTTAGCTGTTTTTCAAGTTATGGGAGCAGCGAAGCAGGCAGATACGACGGCATTGAAAAAGGGTGATAAATGTCCGGAGTTCGTGTTTAAGGATGCTCAAGGAAAGGATCACAGGTTATCGGAGTTGAAGGGGAAGTATGTTTTTATAGACGTGTGGGCATCTTGGTGTTACCCGTGTCGGAAAGAGTATCCTTATTTGCAGGAATTAGAGGAAAAGATGGAGGGCAAGAACATTGTTTTCGTGGGTATCTCTTGTGACCATGTTGAGTGGCGTTGGACGGGAGCTTTAGGGATGATGAAAGGCATACAATGGTGGATTGCGGGAGACGAGTCATTTCTAAAGGCATTTCGGGCGGATCGGATTCCCCGTTTTATATTGCTTGACCGGAAAGGACGGGTGTTGGAATTGGAGATGACGAGACCTTCCAATGCAAAAACATTGGATAGATTGTTGAAATTAAAAGGATTGTAGAATTTGTGCATGTTACTAAATAGTGATTAGGATTATGAGACGGATTTTTTTGATTTGGTGTTTAAGTTTATTTATCGGAGGAGTATACGCTCAAGAGAAAATGGCAGAAATTGCCTTATCCTTACCGGGGGGCCACGTGTCGGGTGTTGCCTTGGAATTGAATGAGCGAATTGTGGAGTTGGGCGTGAATGGAGAGGGAAAAGTTCAGGCAAAAATTCCCGTGTCGGGAGGAGAGTATGCTCGATTGTGGATAGGGCAAGGGTGGTTTCCGGTATGGCTGGAACCGGATAAGCCGTGGCAGGCAAAAGTAGATAATAACGGGGCATATTTTGAGGGAGCCGGAGCGGCGATCAACACCTATTTGAATACGAAGCCGAAGAATCAGATAGAGCGATATGATTACAAGATGGACGATGCTTCTTTTCGGGCAAAATTGCAAAAACTGGATGAAGAGAAAAAACAATTGCTCACTTCTTCGAATTTGGATGCTGATTTTACGGCAAAAGAACTGAAGCGAATTAAATATACGCGGAATTATTATTTGGCTTCTTTCGTGATCGGAGGAGGAGCCGATGGGACGATGAATCTTTCCGGAGATACATTCTCTGAGTTACAACAGGCGTTGAAAGAGGATCCGGATTCGTGGGGTATTTTGGGGTATACCGAATCTTTGAATCGCGTGGTTTTTGCTTTTGCTAAAATGGATGAAACTTCAACAACTCCTTATGCCGTGTTGTTGAACGCCTTGAAGATTGCAATGGAAAATTTCAAGGACAAGCGCACGCTGGAAGATGTGGTGATGAATGCCGTGATGGAGTATGTCGGTTTCCAAGGAATGGAAAACACGGAGGAGATGGATCGTATTTTTCGGCAATGCGTGACTCGTCCGGATTACCTGGAGGAGTACGAACGGATGTATGCTGATTTTAAACGTTTGGGGAAAGGAGCTCCGGCTGTTCCTTTTAAATTCAAGGATATAAACGGGAATGAGGTAAGTCTTGCCGATTTGAAAGGAAAATACGTTTATGTGGATATTTGGGCCACGTGGTGTGGACCGTGTAATGCTGAAATTCCCAAATTGAAAGAATTGGAGAAGAAATTGGAAGGTCGGAATATTTGTTTTGTTAGTATTTCTTGTGACGAAGACAAGGCTGCTTGGGAAAAATTTGTGAAAGAGAAAGAAATGGGTGGTATTCAGTTGCATTTTGGCGGCGATCAGAATTTTATGGCAACAATCAAGTGTGATGGAATTCCTCGATTTATGTTGATTGATCGTGAAGGAAAATTTATAGATTCCAACATGACACGTCCTTCCGAGGCTGCTACATGGAAGACCTTAGAGGCTTTACCCGGATTGTAAACGAAAGAAAAGATACGGATGATGAAAAATAGTATGATAATCGGGTGCCTGATGCTATTGCTGACGGCTTGTTGCAAACACGCGGAAACAACTTTCGAGTTGGCTCTTCCCATCGATGATAATCGAAGCGTGGATGTTGAGACCGCCAATGGACGGGAATCCTTAACATTTCAGTTGTCCGATTCTTCGCGAAAAGCCTCTTTTGGGCTTTCTTTGGCGGGAGGAGAATATGCTCGTCTTTGGGTTGGTGATCTACCTTTTCTTGTTTGGGTTGAGAATGAAAAACCTTGGAGTGCGGAGTTAAAATGGAATGAATTGCATTTTAAGGGACCGGGAGAGGAGATAAATAGTTATTTGAATACTCGTTTCGTGCATCAATTCTATTTTAATGACTACTACCGAATGGAAGATGCTGAATTCCGAGGACAATTGCAAAAGGTGATTGGCGAGCGAGAGAAAGTGCTTCAAGAACGGGAACTTGACATGAAGTTTGTTGAACGAGAGAAGAAACGTTTGCAATGGTTGCGAAATTATCACTTGGCTTCATTTGCCGTGGGGGCAATATCTCGGGCCGAACCGACAACGCTTTCTGGTGAAAGTGAGGCTGAATTGCAACTCGCCGCTTTGGAAGATTCGGGCTGTTGGGGCATCCCTGAATATCCGGAAACAATAAAGCGAATATTGCAGGCTATAGCACAGCGGGAGACCTCGTTGACGGATGCTTATTCTCGCTTGTTGAGCGTGTTAAAAATGGCAACAGAGAATTATAAAGACCAACGTTTGGTGGAATTCCTTGTGAATAAAAGTGTGATGGAGTATATTCGTTTGAATGGCATGGAGAATACGACGGAGATGGATTGCGTGTTTCGAAAGAACGTTCATCGCCCGGAGTACGTGGCGGCTTACAACGAAATGTACGAGGCTAACCGGTCTTTGTTCAAAGGCCAACCGGCGATTGCTTTTACCTTACCGGATACGACGGGCAAAATGGTGAGCTTATCGGATTTTAGGGGTAAATATGTTTACATCGATATGTGGGCCACTTGGTGTGGTCCTTGTCGTGCCCAAATCCCGCACCTGGAAGCTTTGGAAAAACGTTTGGAAGGAAAGAACATCTGTTTCGTGAGCATCTCTTGTGACAACGGGCAGAAGGAGTGGAAGAGATACGTGAAAGATCATCAATTGAAAGGAGTACAATTGTATTTAGGCTACGATAAGGAGTTCATGAAATCTATTCAGTGTAACGGAATCCCGCGATTCATCCTGATTGATCCGGAGGGAAATTACGTGAATGCCAACATGTCTCGTCCTTCGGATGCAGAAACATTGAAAATTTTAGAATCTTTGCCCGGGTTATAATATTGGTGCGTGTTTTTAAGTTGGCAAGGAGTCATTCGGGTATATTCTCGGATGACTCCTTTTTTTAATAAGAAAAGAAAAGTTAACCCTATCGGTCCGAATTTGGGAGAGTGAAGTTTTATTCGCATATTTGCCTTTGGTTAGAATCGAAATGATGAATAGCTATGGACGTGGATCGGTTTATTGAAAGTGTCAATAAAAAACGTGAAGGAGCATGGCGGGAAATGTACCGGAAATACTATCCTGCGATGTGTAACTATGCATCGAGAATTGTGAAAGATGATGCTGCCGCCGAAGATATTGTTCAAGATTGTTTTATTAAGATATGGGATTCCGGGACTCAATTTCCTGACGTGCCTTCGCTGGTCGGTTATCTGTACCGCATGGTGTATACCAGAGCCCTAAATTCGGTAAGAGACCGAGGATTTGTGCAAGAATTATATGAAAAGTGGGGAAGTGAACTTCTTGAGAATCAAGAAGAACTTGTGATAGAATGTGCGGTGGAGGAGGATGTCGTGAATAAATTTTACAGTGCTGTGGATAAATTATCCGATCAGCAGCGGCAGGTTCTATTTATGAGCATGGAGGGCTGTAAGGTAAAAGAGATTGCCGCGCAATTGGGGGTTAGTGAGAATTCTGTAAAAACCCAGAAAAAACGGGCTTATGCATTCGTGAGGGAAGAATTAGGGGAAGGTTTGGCCATATTAATTTTCTTTTTATTCTCGTGAGTGGGTGCTATAATTCGATTTTCTTACATAAATTTGTCCGGATAATCTGAAAATATACTCATGGATATCGAAGAGAATTTGATTTTAGATCGAATAAAGAAGCATGATAAAGAGGCGTTTAGATTCCTCTATGAGTATTATTTTACCAAAATAGTACTATTTGCCGAAAGCTATTTGTACGATGAAGAAGAGGCAAGGGATTTAGTGCAGGATTTATTTTTCCATTTGTGGGATCACTCCGAGGCATTGCACGTGACGACTTCAATAAAATCTTATTTGTTTACTTCCGTGCGAAATCGTTGTTTGAATATTTTGCGGGATCGGAAGATTAGAGACGAACATAACAATAAATTATTTGAAGCCCAACTTTTTTCAGGCACAGAAGACGTGGTTATTGATGAAGAGATTCAACAACGTCTACAGGAAGCTTTGGATTCGTTACCTGATAAATGTAGAGAAATTATCTTGTTGAAAGTGGTAGAGGGAAAGAAGAATAAAGAAATTGCCAACCAATTGAATATTGCCGAGACGACGGTAAAGACTCAAGTGCAGCGAGCCTATCGTATGTTGCGTGAGAAATTGATCCCCATTTTATTGCTTATCGAGTATTTACAGGAAGGTATCTGAAATTTTTTCATAAAAAATAATAAGAACCTTTGTACTCCGTTTTTTTAATAAATGTGTCTTACGTGTGAATGATAAATAAAGAATCATGACGAATGACAAGACATATATAAATTGGGATATAATTGCGAAACATCTGCTGGGAATTTCTTCTGCCGAAGAGCGAGAAAGGGTTGAGGAATGGTTGTCGGAAGATGAAAGTAACAGGGAATATTATCGTAAAGCTCAACGGTATTTTGATAAGTATTACACGGGAGAGGAAAGTCGGGTCGTGGATTCTAAAAATGCTTGGGAGGAATTTGTCGTTTATACGAACAAGACCCCGAAAAAGCATATTGGGAGAATAATCATTAAATATGTTGCCGTGTTGCTGCTCCCCTTACTTCTGGGAGGTATTGCTTATTGGTTTTGGGAGAGTGGTCAATTCCAAGTTACAGAAGTTGCAAAGGGAATATCCATTGAACCGGGGATGACGAAAGCGGTATTGGTATTTAATTCCGGTCAACAGGTAGAATTAACGGATTCTGTTGCTTTTGAACAGGTGGTGGAAAAGTTTAAACCTGCTCATGGTAGAATTGAAGAGGCGGAAAGATCTGTAAGGTATAATAAAATTATTGTACCGAGAGGAGGAGAATACAATTTAGTGTTGTCGGATGGAACGAGTGTGATGATAAATTCCGATTCAAAATTAAGCATTCCGGATCAATTTGTGGGAAAGGAACGACGGGTTTATTTGGAAGGTGAGGCGTTGTTTCATGTCACCCGGGATTCTGAGCATCCTTTTATAGTAGAAACAGACAATGGCGATGTTACAGTTTTAGGGACCGTGTTTAACGTGAATGCTTATCCGGATGAAGCATATATACAGACGACCTTGGTGGAGGGAAGCGTTGCTTTTAAAGGAAAGGGAATGGCCTCCTCTCGAATGATATCCCCTGGCGAGCAAATTACTTATGATATCCAGACGAAGGACATAAACGTGGAGCGAGTGAATACGGACATATTCACGGCGTGGACCGAAGGGAAGTGGATCATTGAAGGAATGCGCTTGGATGGGATCATGAAGCAACTGGCCCGGTGGTATGACATTACGGTATTTTATCAAAATCCGGAAGCTAAAGAGCTTGTATTTACCGGCGATTTGGAGAAATATAATACATGTAATGTGATCTTGGATATTATATCCATGACAACAAATGTTGAATTTGAATTAAAAGAGAGAGTCATTATTGTAAAAATGAAATAACCGGTAGGTGTTGGGACCACCTAACCGGCCAAAGTGTTAATAAAATATAGTAATCTTTACATTAACAAGACAAATGTATGCAAAAAAAACGAGATGATGGCATCCCTGTAAGGGAAGCGTGTGTAAAAAAATGGTTTCTAGTTATGAAATTGATATGTGTTTTTACATTGTTTCTGGTGTTGAAAGCTTCTGCGAATGGTTTCACTCAAAAGAAAGTAAGTCTGGATTTTGAGAAAGCAAATATGTTGGAAATTATTCAAGAGTTACGTCAGCAAACGGGTTACAAGTTTTTTTTCAATCATAATGAATTGAAAAAAGTGAAAGATGTGTCTGTAAAATTTGTTGATGAAGAATTGGAACAAGTGTTGGATGCCCTTTTGGGTAAAGTGAACTTATCTTACCGGATAGAGCAAGGTGTTATTATTATTGTTCCGGGAAAAGTAAAAAATGAAGAAAAAGAGGTACGCATTATAGGGAAGGTGACTGATGAGAAAAAGCAACCGTTGCCCGGGGTGACAGTTATAGTGAAAGGTTTAACCTTGGAAACGTCAACAGATGTAAATGGAAGATTTGTTGTAATTCTGGAAGATTTTTATAACCACTTTATTAGCAAGCAGTTCTGAGGATAAGGTAAAAATGAGGTAATGATTTG
>ENA-USUG01003626-USUG01003626.1-human-gut-metagenome-genome-assembly--contig:-NODE-3626-length-20655-cov-15.973175_pt1 | contig 20655 bp, 19 predicted proteins | sample MGYA00250059_ERZ773394 | MGnify/ENA primary metagenome ERZ773394 (study PRJEB29103, sample SAMN06111957) | human gut metagenome | biome: human gut; feature: ankylosing spondylitis patient; material... | reverse complement strand
ACATTCATTCGAGTTTGTCAAGCACTTTTTTGAAATTTTTTAAATTTCTTTTTTCAGAGTTTTGAACTTTTTACCAGCCGGTCACCGTGCTTCCGCCGTTTCTTCCTTCCGGTTTTTTAAGTTATTCTTCGTACCCTCGACTGCCATCTTTCTCACTGTTCAAGCGGTTTCAGGCTTTCTTAAGTACCCTCTGTTTTTGTACCCTCTCGTTTGAGTGCTTGTCTATTATATCACGCTTTTCGAGCTTTGTCAACATCTTTTTCATTTTAATTTTGCACAAATGGTTTTAAACCGTTATATTCTCCGATTGTGCAAAATGTAAACAACCACAATATACAGTTTTCCGCTATCAATATTTAGTTATCAACAGCCGCATTCCTGTATGTTGAAAACTCGTGCATTCTTTCCGTAAAGCTAAAAACAATGCCGCCCTTTAAGGACGGCACCGATAAAAATCCTATTTTTCCTCGTTCAGTTCGGAAATTATTCTGACAAAACTGTCAATATCATTAAAATCACGATATACCGAAGCAAATCTGATATACGCCACCTTATCTATATCCTTAAGCCTGCGCAGTACCAGCTCGCCGATCTCGTCCGACGATACCTCACGTCTGAACTGGTTCTTCAACTCCTGTACAATATCCTCAACCATTTTTTCAAGGTCTTCGATCTGTACCGGACGTTTCACCGTAGCTCTCGCAAGCCTGTTTATCAGCTTGTCACGATCAAAAGGTTCAATGGTATTATCCTTTTTCACAACCATAAGCGGTATTGTTTCCACCATTTCATAGGTCGTAAAACGGCACTTGCACGACAGACATTCACGTCTTCTGCGAATTTTATTTTCCGCAGGGCGACTGTCTATTACCTTGCTGTCCTCATATCCGCATTCCGGGCATTTCATCTGTTTTCCTCGCTTTCGCTCTGATCCTCACGGTTTCCTTTTCCATATTCCTGTATTTATGTATTTTAACACACTTTCGCAGCTTTTTCAAGCATTTTCTGTAATCAAAGACCCATCTTATACTTATCGTATATCTTTTTCATATTATTCGCACATACAGCAAGCTCGTCATAGCTGCTGTAGTTCTCACGGTAAAGCTCTACTATCATTGCTTTATCGTACTTTATTTTTTCAAGCTCGCTGAAAAGACGGTTGAAGTTAAAGCTGCCCTTTCCTATCGGCAGGCAATCACAGCCTGCGTTGCCGTCGCTTACATGAAGATGTACGACCTTGTTGCCTATTATATCCAGAAGTCTGAACGGATCTACATTGCTCCTTCTTGCCTGTTTGAGATCTACAACAAATCTGACCTCGTCGCCGAGTTGTCCGATCATATCCTCGATAAATCTTACACTGCTGCTCTTGCAGTAGCAGATGTTTTCCTGTGCCACCGTAACACCGAATTCTTTTGCAAGGCGGAACAGACGCAGATAGCGTTCCATGTACCTTTCATCAGGTACCTTTGAGCTTAGGATAGCTCCGTGCAGAACAAACACATCCGCACCGATCTCCGCCATAACCTCAAAATACCTCTTGTAAATATCAATCAGATATTCGGTTCTGCGTGGATAATCGCCGAAAAGGAACAGCGTTTCCATAGGCGAAGAAAAAGGATGCATGGATATTACGTTCATCCCGTATTCACCGATGATTCTTCTTAGTTCAACAAGCACCTGCCCTTCAAGCTCGTCTATCGAATTTACGAATATCTCAACATTTTTTACACCCCGCTCGGCAAGCTCATAAAGAGCCTTTTCTGTTTCAAGAGGGTACAGACAAGCCGTAGATACGCCAATATCCATTTTCATTACTTCCTTTCTGAAAATCAGCCCGCCAGAGAACAAATGTTCCCTATTATTGATATGATTAGCGGTAATACATACACCGCCGCCAGCACCGCAACAAGCAATGCGTAAATGCCGACCCTGCACAGACCTTCCGCCTTATCGGCAATTGCCGTTATCTTTTTGCGGAATATAATGTACAGTGCCAGTGCCGCAAAGCCTGCAATGCTCAGCACAATACCCGGTTTAAGCCCCTTCGGGCAGAAGCTGAAGGTTATATCGTTTTTGCCTTCCTCCAGCTTTACCGCCATAAAGCCCGACATTGAACGGTATATCTCAGCAGGCTTTCCGTTTATTGTCGCAGAAAATCCGTCGTCATACGGCACCGACAAAAACAGCCACTGACCGCTTTTTGCATTGTCTGCTGTTCCGCTTATATTTCCTCCGTCAACCTTAAGGTCGGCGGTTTTTGTTTTATTGATAGCTTTCTCCAGCTTATCGAGCGACAGCCCATAAATACCGTAGCTTGAGCAGTAAGTGCTTTCGTTTACGTCAACGTCTATGCTTACCTTCTCATTTTCGAAAGTACCGAGATATAAAAGTCCGTTGCTGTCTTTATTCGGAAACGACAGATCCTGCTTGATACCGTTTACATATATTGCAAACGAACCGTTGATATGCTCGTTGATATTTCTTGCAACAAGATCAAAGCAATCGAAATACAACGCCTGCTTTTCACCTATATCCAGCTTGTAGCTGAGCGTTGCGATGCGTGTATCGCTTTTGGGCGTGAAATAATATATCCCGTCATGTTGTGCATACCGAATATTTCTTTCTCCGGTATGCTCATACTCAGTAAACAGCAGTTCGTTGCCCGTATCAAGCAGATTCTTTGCAAGATATTCCTGTATAACTATGCGTTCCGCCTTAGGCAGTTCCGTACATTGTGACAGATCGCTGTCGGTCACTATTCCGAGCGGAAGATAATATTCGCTCTCATAAATTGAATAGTTCTTGTCACGATAAATCACAGGCTCTCTTGCGCTGAATTTCTCTATATAATATTTTATATTCATAACGGCGTCGGTAAGAGCCGTGCCTCCGTTGCCGGTTACCTCCATCCAGTAGGACGAATAGCCGAGCCGTTTCATCGCAAACATATAATCCTCCGATGTAAGCGAGGTGTAATGTGCGATGGTGGGATAGCCCAGTCCGCCTATAAGATTTGCGTCAAAATATTTCTTCGGCCACTGCGTCAGCTTCACCCTGTAAAAATCATCGTCCTCGGGGATTTTTCCTTCAAGCTCTATCGCATTGTTGTACTTGACGGGAGTATATGCTGATGCGCCTATATATACGTTTGCGTTGAAAACGCTCTCGGCTACAACAATTACAGCCAGTACAGAACAAACCGATTTGAAAGTAAGCTTCTTGAAAACGCCGAAAGCCATAGTCAGAACATACAGTGCCGTAAATCCGCAGAAGATAATTAAAAGCAGTACGAACGACTCCGAGCTTCCCCACAGTGTCGAAACATACGAATCCAGTTCGTATCTGCAATTACAGTAGTACCATATCGTAAAACCGAAATAGATAATGCCGGCGGCAGTTATTCCGATAAGATAGGGCTTTTTATTCTTTTGCGCATAATCATCAGGCTTTGTATGCGACAGCTTCACCGCCGCAAAGGTCAGCATCATAAGCGTAGTCATATAGCCGTACCGCATAGGGAATGCCATATAGTCGCCCGTGTGCCACATCTTGTTTATCGGTTCAAACACTACCGGCAGAAGCGTAAGGAACGAAAGCAGCGCATAGAATCTGCTGTTCTTGCTCTTTCTGCGCAGAAAATACACGATGAAAGCCGCAACGGAAAATCCCGTACAGAAAATAAGCGGCAGATTTGTATATATCCCTGCAAATACCGCAGAATCAAACAGACCCTTGAGTATGTTTGCACCTCTTGCGGATGAAAGATACTGTACAAAGCTCGGAAGCCATACAACAGCGGAAATCAGCGCCGCTATACCGCATCCGATAATAAACCTCGGCGCAATGCCCTTTGTACTGCCCTTTTTTCTGTTAAGAAAAATGTAAACGCCGAAATACAGTATCGTGAACAATACCACCATATAGCTGAGATAATAATTCAGCACCAGCATTCCGACAAGACAGAATATAAGACCGCCTGTGCGTTTACGCTTTACGAGCGAATTAAACGCTATCAGCAGCAGTGGGAAGAAGTACATTACATCGAGCCATACCGTGTTCTGATAGAACAGCATAGAGTAACCGCTGAACGCATACATAACGCTGAAAAGCGCCGAATATGTCACATCCAGCTTTTTATGGCAGGTGCGGAAGTACGCATTTGCAGTTATCGCACAGACAGCCATTTTCATAAGCGTCATAATGTTCATGAACAGCATCATGTCCGCTTTGTCGACAAATGCAACAAGAAGCGAAAACGGACTTGATATAAAGAACAGGAACACACCAAGGAAATTCATTCCGCCGGCATTCTGCCAGTTGAAGAAGAAATCCCCCTTGCCCTCAAGTATGTCCTTGAAGTCGAGCAATAAAGGAAGCACCTGCTGGTGCATATCGCACCATGCGAGCGTTTTATCTCCGAACGGATAAAGCCCACTGCCCGCAAATACCGCAAGTCCTATGACAATTACCGCTATCGGCGGAATTATCAGCGTCAGCAACAGCTTTGGACTGCGTATAAGTTTACCGAAATGTGTTGTAATTTTTTTAGTAATATCTCTTTTCAAAATATCCTCCGGGATTTTTAAAAATCTCTCCCATTTGTTTTTTATGAATATCTGTCTAAATTCAAAAGCCGCAAAGACTTTATGTGCTATGCGGCTTTTATTTTTGATTGAATTATCAGCCGCTGGTGATTATACCATGAGCTTCTTTGTGTCTACCGTACCCTTTGAAGCAAGATTCTTTGTATCCTTCTTGCTTTCGCCGTTTCCTGCATTTGTATAATTCTTGCCGTGCTTCTCCTGCCAGAGTACCCACAGGGGACCCGAGATGCACAGTGAAGAATAAGTACCGCAGATAAGACCTGCCATCATAGGAATAGCAAATGTCATTATCGAGGTTACGCCGCAGATTGCGCATACAACGCAGATTGCGAGTACGGCAAAGGCTGTTGTAACAGTTGTGTTTACAGAACGTGTTATCGACTGAGTTATACTCATATTAACAAGTTCCTTGAGTGAAAGCGAGTTGCCGTAAAGGTTACGGTTCTCTCTGATACGGTCATATACAACGATTGTATTGTTGATAGAGTTACCGAGCACGGTAAGAACAACCGCCATAAAGTTTGCGTCGATCGGGAAACGGCAGAACACGAACACCGCATAAACCATGAAGCAGTCGTGAACAAGGGCTACCAGTGCAAACACACCTGCCGAAAGGCCGCCGATTTTCTTGAATCTGAACGCAATATAGATAACGAGCAGTACAAACGAGAACAATACTGCAACAAGGCACTTAAGGAAGAACTCCGTACCTGATGTGGGGTTGACATCCTGGCTGTTTACAAGCGTAAGGCTGTTATCCTTGAAGGTCTGCTGGAGCTTATCCGATAAAGCTGTCTGCTTATCTGCTGTAAGTCCCTCCGAAGACGAGAATGAGATTTCAACGACTTCAAGTGAGCTGTTCATCGAAGAACCTGTAGTTACCGTAACAGCACCGTAATTTTCGCCCTCGACTGTCTTCTTTACCGCATTTGTGTCAATTTCGCCGGTATAGCTGTAGGTCAGCATCGTACCGCCCTTGAATTCAATAGCCATTTCAACGCCGAATATGCAGTTGAAGATAACCGTAATTACAGCAATGACGATCGGTATCAGAAAGAGTATCTTTCTGTATCCTATAAAATCAAATACTTTTTTGTTATTCATTTTGAAGCACCGCCTTCCGTTGCGGCAGCCTTTTCAGCGGCACGCTTCTTTGCAGATTTTCCGCCGTAGAGAGCGGGATTTCTGAATATCTTGAATCTGGAAAGCGACATTGTCATAAGTCTTGTCGCAAATATGCCGAACAGGAAGTTCAGTATAACGCCGACCATCAAAGTATAGCCGAATGAGTAGATAGTACCCTCTGTCGAAGCACCGAACATGAAGAATACGGGCTTCAGTATAGTAGACGCAAGGCTGTCGGGAGTACCGAAAGCACCCATAAGTATGATAGCAACGATAATCATTGTGATATTACCGTCAAATACCGCACTGAACGCTCTCTTATAGCCTGTGGCTATCGCTGTGTCTATCGTCTTGCCGCTGTTTATTTCTTCCTTTATACGCTCACCCGTGATAACGTTAGCGTCAACGCCCATACCTACCGCAAGAATGATACCTGCGATACCGGGTATTGTCAGCGTAAAGCTGTTTGAGAACGGGAAGAAGCCTGTTATAGCACAGAACGTACCTGCAACCTGTCCGATAAGACCGATAACGGCAACTACACCGGGCAGTCTGTACAGTGAAATCATGAATATCATAATAAGACCGAATGCGATAACGCCGGCGATTGCCATAGCGTCACGGGCACCTGTACCGAGCGTGGGCGAGATAGTGCTGAAGCTCGATGTTTCCAGCTTGAACGGTAACGCACCGCCGTTTATCTGGTCTGCAAGCGCCTTAGCCTCATCAGCCGTAAAGTTACCGCTTATCGTAGCCTCACCGCCGCTGATTTCCTCTTTGACCGAAGCTGTGGATATACACTTGTCATCCATATATGTCGAGATGTATCCCTTTGATGAAGCAAGCTTCTTTGTAGCCTCTGCAAACTTCTCCTTGCCGCTGTCCTTCAGCTTTAAGGATACCATATACTCATATTCCTTGCTGTTTCCGCTCTTAAGCTGATATACGGCAGAAGCCTTTTCAACGTCCGAGCCGGAAATGATAAGGGGCAGATCCTCGTATGTCTGACCGTTGGAAAGCGATTTTTCCGAGCCTTCTCTGAAGGTGAGCAGTGCGGTAGCACCAAGCTCCTTTACAGCCGCTTCCGGATCAAAGCTGTCATCCTCAGCCTGCCACGGGAAACGCACGATTATCTTATCGCTGTTATAATCAACATAAACCTCATAGTCTGTTATGTTGTTTGCAACAAGTCTTGTTTCAACGATCGACTTTGCCGCATCGACCTCTTCATCGGTCGCATCGTAATCTGCCGGTGACGTAAATGTAACGTCAACACCGCCTCTGATATCAATACCCCAACGAATATCACTTACACCTCTTATAATAGTGTTCGTGAAATCGCCGTACTGGGTATGAACACCGAAAAATACTATGCCTGTAAATGCCAGTATAACCGCCAGCACTATAAAGAACACAGGCTTTGCCACTCTTTTCAAATGTTTCACTCCGTTTCTGTGCCTCAGCACATCCTGTTAATTTATACATTACAGTATTATACTATAATGATTTCGATTAGTCAAGAAATAGTAAAGAATTTCTGCAATTTTCACAATCCGTTCATTATACGGAAAGTTCAGCCTTTTCTCCGAGAACATCCTTATTCTTTTCAAGGACAGGCTTTATGCACTTGTCAAGGAATGCGCTCACCTGGCTTGCGCTTCTGCCCGTGTAATTTTCGGGGATGAGCTTTGCCTCGATTTCTTCCTTTGTCGTCATGAAGTCGGGATCTGCGGCGATTCTGTCAACGAGGTCGTTTTCTCCGCCCTCTTCTTTGATAACCTTACCTGCGGCAATGCTGTGCTGTCTTATCTTCTCGTGAAGCTCCTGTCTGTTTCCGCCCTTCATAACTGCGTCCATCATAATGTTTTCCGTTGCCATGAAAGGAAGCTCCTTCATTACTCTTGCACGGATAACCTTAGGATATACGACCAGTCCGTTTGTGATATTCAGCATAATGTTCAGTATAGCGTCTGTTGCAAGGAATGCCTCCGCTACTGCGATACGCTTGTTCGCACTGTCGTCGAGCGTTCTCTCAAACCACTGTGTGCCTGCCGTAAACGCAGGATTAAGAGTATCTATCATAACATATCTTGAAAGCGAGGTAATTCTCTCCGCTCTCATCGGGTTTCTCTTATAAGGCATAGCCGAAGAACCGATCTGATTCTTCTCAAAAGGCTCCTCGATTTCCTTGAAGTTTGCAAGGATACGCAGGTCATTCGAGAACTTTGAACAGCTCTGCGCAATACCGCCCATTACGTTTACTATTCTGCTGTCTACCTTTCTTGAATATGTCTGACCGCTTACGGGTACGCACTGCTTGAATCCCATTTCCTCAGCTATCATCTGCTCCAGCTTTTCTATCTTTTCCTCGTCGCCGTGGAACAGTTCCATAAAGCTCGCCTGTGTGCCTGTAGTACCCTTCTGACCGAGCAGCTTAAGATTACCCATCTGATATTCAAGATCCTCAAGATCCATCAGAAGTTCGTTCATCCACAGCGTAGCACGCTTGCCGACTGTAGTCAGCTGTGCAGGTTGTAAATGTGTATATGCAAGACAGGGCATATCCTTATATTTATCCGCAAAAGAAGCGAAGTTCGAAAGAACGTTCACAAGCTTTCTGTGTACTATCTTCATAGCGTCACGCATTACGATAACATCGGTGTTGTCGCCTACATAACAGCTTGTAGCACCTAAATGGATTATGCCCTCAGCTTTAGGACAGCACTTTCCGTATGTATGGACGTGCGCCATAACATCGTGGCGGAGCTTCTTCTCCTCCTCAGCCGCATAAGCAAAATCAATATCATCAATATGCGCCTCAAGCTCGTCAACCTTTTCCTGCGTTACCTGCTCAAGTCCGAGCTTCATTTCCGCTCTCGCAAGCGCTACCCACAATCTGCGGAATGTCGAAAACTTCTTCTGTGCGGAGAATGTAAACTGCATTTCCTCACTTGCATATCTCGTACAGAAAGGGCTTTCGTAAGTTTCATAATTTGTCATTATAAATAACCGTCCTTTTCATCGGATTTTTTACTTTCCTGTGTCATCTGTATCTGCCGCCTGTATCTTTGGCGCATACAGCGCTTCATCTGCACATACCGACACATTTTATATTGTATCACAAATTGTCCGTGTTCGCAATAGCAAACGTCATTTTTTCTCAAAACTTACCTTTCCGTATATCATTCAACCGCTCCGCTTCACCCTACGGCAACATCGACCACAGCCGCTCCGCTTCACCCTACGGTCGCATCGACCACAACCGCTCTGCTTCACCCTACGGCAACATCGACCACAACCGCCCTCCTTCACCCTACGGCAACATCGACCACAACCGCTCCGCTTCACCCTACGGCAACATCGACCACAACCGCCTTGCTTCACCCTACGGCCACATCGACCACAACCGCTCCGCTTCACCCTACGGCAACATCGACCATAACCGCCCTCCTTCTCCCTACGGCAACATCGACCACAGCCGCTCCGCTTCACCCCACGGCAACATCGACCACAACCGCTCTGCTTCACCCTACGGCCGCATCGACCACAACCGCTCCGCTTCACCCTACGGCAACATCGACCACAACCGCTCCGCTTCGCCCTACGGCAACATCGACCACAGCCGCTCCGCTTCACCCTACGGCAACATCGACCACAACCGCTCCGCTTCACCCTACGGCAACATCGACCACAACCGCTCTGCTTCACCCTACGGCCACATTGACCACGACCACAACCGCTCCGCCTCACCCTACGGCAACATCGACCACAGCCAGTCATTTCGCACAACAAAGCCGTTTTAACAGCTCTGCCGAAAATTTTTCGTATTTTTTTAAAAAAGCCCTTGACAAATACCCGAAAACCGTGTATAATGTTTACTGTTATCTGGGTGTGGCGCAGATTGGTAGCGCGCTACCTTGGGGTGGTAGAGGCCGCAGGTTCAAATCCTGTCACTCAGACCAATTAAAAACCGCTTGATTGTCAAAATCAAGCGGTTTTTTGTTTATCGTTTTATCTCCTATATAAGCAAGCTCTGCAGATATATTCTATTAAATATAGCACCCTCACAACCCGGCATCGCCTGCCTATGCACTTATTCAAACCGTTTCGCTTTCTTTTTCCTTTTCACCGTCCGTATACCGCCGGTCGCCATTCTCCCTGTCATACGCCTTCACCGAATATTCGCTGACATTCTTTACCGTTTCACCGTCTATCTGCAATGCGGCAGGCGAATCAAACCGCACTGTGATTTCCTTTCCGGTCAGCACCTCTACCATCTCGGTATGGCTGATATGCTCCCCCTTGAAGATTGAAGGGAACACCATAAGCGTTTTCAGCTTCCCACTGCCATGCATCACAACGACCGACAGCTTCCCTTCGGGATTGTTTCGGTCCTGTTGCGGAGCGGTCATCATACCGCCACCGTAAAACCTGCCGTTCATTGTCGGCGCAAGCCATACCTTTTTATAGCTGTACTCCCTGCCGTCAACGTTTATAACCGCATTCGCCGGTCTGAAATGAAACAGCAGACCTTTAACCGCAATAGATGTATAATTTATCGGCTTGTCGGATTTTTCTCTCAGTTCATCGCCCGTTTCACAGCAATATCCGTCAATTCCGTAGCCTATAGCATTGATAAACCGTGAGCTTTTGCCGTTTACCGTTACAATAGGCAGATTTCTGACATATCCGTTTATCCTTACAGGCTCACAGCCCTGCTCCTTGCCGAGATCACGCAAAAAATCATTTCCGCTTCCCGTACCGTAATAATACAACGGATTTTCATAAGGATACCCGTCGCTGTCGTTTATAAAACGGTTAAGCGTACCGTCACCGCCGCACAGCACAATATCGCTTTCGGGCGAAATACTGTCAAAAAATGTGCCGTATCCGCTTATCTGCGTCATATTGCAATATTTCAGCTCATCGTCCTTGTATATTTCCGTCAGCTTTTTCGCAAGCTCTGTTCCTTTGCCATTGCACGATAAAGGATTATACAGTATGTATTTCACGCTCATATATGCCTCCCCTTAAAACCGACAGCCGATTGCTTATGATGTTATCGGTCCTTCGGCTCTTTCGGTCTTTTAGTTTTTTGGTCCTTTTGGTATAGTATAACAAATTTAAACGGATTTTGCAATATATTGTTGTAATTTGTCAACACTTTGCATTAAAAATTGTATAAGTTGTTGCTTGTAAGCATCCGTGCCTCGTCAGCCGTTTGGGTTGCCACATCTGTGCATCGACAGCCATTTGTGCCGTTGCATCTGTGCAATGACAGCCATTTGTGCCGTTGCATCTGTGCAATGACAGCCATTTGTGCCGTTGCATCGTGCAACGGCTCTGTGTGGCTGTCTTTATGCATCCTTGCATAACGGCTCTGTGTGGCTGTCTTTATGCATCCTTGCATAACGGCTTTGTGCGGCTGCCTTTAAACATCCTTGCTTAAAACTTTGGGCAAGCACTATCACGCATCCTTTGCACGTTTATGAACGCTCTGTTGGTTTCGCATCGTGCCTCGTCAGCCGTTTGGGTTGCCACATCGTGTGGCAACTAAGTGCGGCTGCCTTTAAGCATCCATGCTTAAAACTTTGGGCGTTCATTTTATAAGGCATCCGTGCCTTACCCGCAAGTTGCGGGTTCTCCCTCCCGCACCAAAAAAAATAATACCCCGCTTGTTGAGCGGGCGAAAGTGTAGTGTGGCGGGGTTGTCGAATTGTGCTTGCTCTGTTGGTTTCGCATCGTGCGAAACTTTGGGCAAGCACTATCACGCATCCTTGCGTTTGCGGTCGTTGAGGTCGCTGCATCTGTGCATCGACAGCCATTTGTGCCGTTGCATCGTGCAACGGCTTTGTGTGGCTGTCTTTATGCATCCTTGCATAACGACTTTGGGCGACCGCCATCGTGCATCCTTGCACGACCCGCACAGTGCGAGTTCGCACCCCCCAGCACCAAAAAAGCAGGGCTATGCCTGTTTAGGCATAACCCTGCTTTTTTTGGTGCCGATGGCGGGGGTCGAACCCGCACGGTATTGCTACCAACGGATTTTGAGTCCGTCACGTCTGCCAATTCCATCACATCGGCTTATTAAAATGTGTTGTAAAACCGCACTGCATAACGGTAATAGCGATTTCACAGTTTGATTATTATATCATAGCGGTAAAATGTTGTCAATAGATTTTCACTATTTTCCAAAATAATTTAGTGTTTTTTTATAAAAAGCCCTTGACAATTTGTTGAAAATGCCGTAAAATTAATATCGAGTAAATATCTATTATAACTCAGGAAAGTCAGCTGCCTTGTAAATTTTCACCAACAAAAGACAGGACGATCCGCTTATTTTACATATATACAATTAAATGTTGAAATGTAAAATCAGCCGTGCAGGCGCTTATGCAGTTTTGCGGCGGCGTGACACGGCAATTCAGAAAAGGAGGAACGCTTACCCATGGAAGTGTGGCTTGCAGTTACACTCTGTGCGGCGGCATTCGTAGTCGGAGCGGCGATATTCGGTTTTGTTATGTACAAAATGGGTATCGAGCATAGAAAAAAGACGGCAGAAGCGCAGATAGAATCTGCCGAGAAGGAAGCAAGCAGGATAGTATCCGAGGCTAACGAAAAAGCTCAGGCAACAAAGAAGACCGCACTGGTTGAGGCTAAAGACGAGATCTTTAAACTCAAAGAAAACAACGAAAAAGAAATTCAGAAACTCAAAAGCGAAACCGAAAGAGAACTCAAGGAACGCAGAGCAGAGGTAACACGCTCTGAAAGAAGACTTCAGCAGAAAGAGGAGAACCTCGACAAGAAGAACGATAAGATCGAGCGTCTTGAAGAACAGCTCCAGAACAAGAACAAGAAGGCTGAAGAAAAGCTGGCTGAAGCCGAATCCATCAAGAAAAGCCAGATGGATATTCTCGAAAAAATATCCGGCTTTACTTTAGATCAGGCGAAGGAACACCTGCTGAGTATGCTTGACAGCGAGCTTTCGCACGAAAAGGCAGTCAAGATTACAGCTTACGAACAGCGTCTTAAGGACGAATGCGACGAAAAGGCAAGACAGTATATCTCCCTTGCTATTTCAAGACTTGCCGCCGATACCGTATCAGAGGTGGCAGTATCCGTAGTTCCTCTGCCCAATGACGAAATGAAGGGCAGAATAATCGGCCGTGAGGGCAGAAACATCCGTGCGCTTGAACAGCTCACAGGTGTTGACCTTATCATTGACGATACCCCCGAGGCTATAACGCTTTCCTGCCATGACCATGTAAGACGTGAGATAGCAAGAATAGCGCTTGAAAAACTCATTCAGGACGGACGTATCCATCCCACGAGAATTGAAGAAACAGTAGAAAAGGCAAGACGTGAGGTCGAGCTTAAAATCAAGCAGGAGGGCGAGCGTGCCGTTATGGAAACCAACGTCAACGGCCTGCACCACGAGCTTGTAAGGCTTATCGGCCGCCTTTACTACCGTACCTCTTACCGTCAGAACGTACTTAACCACTCAATAGAGGTCGCTCACCTTGCAGGCATAATGGCAAGCGAGCTTGGCGTTGACGCAACTCTTGCAAGAAGAGCAGGTCTTCTGCACGATATAGGCAAGGCTCTTAACCACGAGATTGAAGGCTCACACGTTCAGATAGGTGTCGATGTCTGCCGTAAGTATAAGGAAAGCCCCGAAGTTATCCACGCTATCGAGGCTCACCACGGCGATGTTGAGATACACTCTGTTATTGCCGCTCTTGTACAGGCAGCCGACGCAATAAGCGCCGCACGTCCCGCCGCAAGAAGCGAAAACTACGAAAACTACATCAAGCGTCTGCAGAAGCTCGAAGAGATATGCAGCTCTTACAACGGTGTTGAGAAGTCATTTGCTATTCAGGCAGGCCGTGAAGTAAGAATCATGATAAAGCCCGAACAGGTTGACGATGATAAGATGATAGTTCTTGCAAGAGAAATTTCTCAGCGTATCGAGAACGAGATGGAATATCCCGGTCAGATAAAGGTACATCTGATAAGAGAAAGCAGAGCTATAGATTACGCAAAATAAACCATAAACACTCGGGAGCCGTTGCATAGATTTATGTAACGGCTCTTTTTGCTAAAGAGGTATTCTTATGAAAAAGAGATTAACGGCAATACTTACGGTAATGGCACTTATGCTGACAGGCTGCGCCGGAAATGTCACATCGGGAACGGAAAGTCAACCGACGTCGGACGTTCAGAGCGATATTTCGGATAACGAAAGCAGTGATACTTCGTCTGCACCAGAAAATAACGCTTCACGCTATGAGATAATCACAGCAACCGAAATGGCTGAAAAAATGGGGCTGGGCATAAGTCTTGGCAACACGATGGAGGCATACGAAGCGACCGATTGCGAAAAGATAACGTATGAATGGATTCCCGTTGTCGGCGGAAACGAACCGCAGGACTATGAAACCTGCTGGGGAGCGGATGTTACCACGCAGGAAATAATAGACGGTATGAAGGCGGAAGGCTTCAACACAGTTCGTATTCCTGTGTTCTGGGGCAATATGATGGAAAATGACAATACATATACGATAAACAAGGAATACCTTAAAAGAGTTAAGGAGATTGTTGATTACTGCGAAAAGGCAGGCGTATATTCCGTTATCAACATCCACCACTTCGACGAATTTATCATAAGAAGAAACGACCTTGACAAGTGCAAAGAGATATTCACTCATCTGTGGACGCAGATAGCCGAGTATTTTGCGGATTATCCCTACACGCTCGTTTTCGAGGGTTATAACGAATATCTCGGCGGCGATCAGTTTGATTCAAACGGTAATCTCAAGGAACAGTCCGAAACCAATGCTTACAAGATGACCAACACGCTAAATCAGGCATTTGTCGATGCGGTAAGAGGCACAGGCGGATATAACGCACAGCGTGTGCTTATCGTTTCGGGCTACTGGACAAACATAGATAAAACGACCTCTTCAAGATTTAAAATGCCTGAGGATCTTGTAAATGACAGACTTATGGTATCTGTCCACTATGTTGACAACTCTATGTACTGGTCGAATAAAATAGGTGGCGAGGAATGGCTTAAATATATCGACAGCCAGTGTGCCGAGCTGAAAAAGGCTTTTCTGGATAACGACATCCCCGTATTTATGGGAGAAACGACATCGACCTATCCTGCAAGCAACTTTGCAAAGGACGCAACCCACACCGATTCCTCCGAGTGCCTGTCGATTGTACTCGGAAAGCTGACCGAGCTTGGCATCGTTCCTGTTATATGGGATACCAACAGCCATTTCTATTCAAGGACGACTTATAAGATCGTAAACAAGTCGGACCGCAAGGTCATCCGTGAATATTCCGACAAGCTGAAAGCAAACCTTGAAGCACAGCAGTAATAACAAACAGCAGCAACGCTACTAATCACCGTACCGTTGCTGCTTTCAGTTTATATAATCCGATTTATCATTAAATTGTACTGTGAAATATATCGCCAACACCGCTGAAATCACTTTCCATGCCGACAAGGCATTAATATTTTCGTGAGTATACGGTACAACTACACTGACGGTGAACTTAAAAAAACCGCACTATCCCTCGAAAATCGCCAACACCCTTGCCTTTAAATGAACGCTTTGTTGGCTTTGCGTCCATGCAAAGCCTTTGGGCGTTCAACTTCGGGCATCCATGCCCGCCCTCGAAAAAGGGGAGGTGGCACGGCTGATATAATTATTTGGCTTGCTGTACAGTATTCAGATAGTCCTGCCTTTACAATTCTGAAACTATTCCGAGCCGTGACGGTGGGGATTGTTTTCCCTTAGCACCATCATTACGCTGTTACCCTCTAACATTTAAAAGGGTGAGCTTCTGTTGCTCGGTCAAGCCGAGCCAACTAAGGTGGGGATTGTAATTGCTTAGAAGTTGTTTTCCTAATTACTTTGATTCTTCCCTCTTTCATATTGACAAGTGTATCTATTCGAATAGCGAACCCGAGAAGTGCTGTCCGACAAACAGAACTATCGGTAGCCTGCTATCATAGTCAAGGCTGAACGATATAACAGAAGCACATTAAACAAAAGACTTTCTCTACAAACAGCAGCAACGCTACTAATCACCGTACCGTTGCTGCTGTTTTTATTATTCTTTTTTACCCTTGTTTTCCGCCAGATACGCCACCGCACTGTGAAGTGCAACATTCCCCTCTCCGATAGCCTTAGCTATCTGATACGGTCTGCCTGTGCAATCTCCGCAGGCAAAGCACCCTTTTACGCTTGTTGACATATCACGATTTACCGCAACACTGCCGTTATTCATCTCAAGCCCGTCAAGCAGTACATCCGCCGAAACCGTCTGCTTCAGAAAGAACACTCCGTCAACGGCAATTATACTGCCGTCAGAAAGCGTTATCCCGTCTGCGTGACGCTCTCCGTTTACACTTTTGACAAATCCGGGTAATCTGATAACATTTTCTCTCGAATAATCCGTCTTATATGACGGACAGAAATAAACCTTCTCTGCAAGCTCCGCCAGAAAATCCACTTCTTCCTCGCTCTCCTTGTTATCGCTGATAACGGCTATCGTTTTCCCTTTATAGAAATTTCCGTCACAGGTGGCGCAATAGCTTACGCCCTTGCCGAGAAGCTCACGCTCGCCCTTTATTTCGTTTACGGTCTGTGCGCCCGTCGCCAGAATGACAGCGTCCGCCTTATATTCCTTCTGCCCTGCAAGGAGCATAAAATACTTGCCGATATTATACACTCCCGTAATACGCTCGCAGGTTATCTCTATATCCATCTGCTTTAAGTGAGCGGCGAATCTCCTATTCAGCTCACTGCCGCTTATTTCTGGCAGAGCAGGATAATTCGATATTATATGTGAGCGTTCGACCTTTGTGCTGAGGTCGGCATTTCCGAAAAGTATAAAGCTCTTGTTGCGTATTCTTGCGTTGATAGCCGCCGAAATGCCCGCAGGCCCCGTTCCGATTATCGCTATATCATATTCCGCCTGATTTCCGCCCATTTTTAGCAACACTCCTTTGCCTTATTATCTGCATTTACAATGATAATATATCACAATTTCCCCGCAAGGTCAAGAAAAACGGCACAGAAAAACCCTCTTTACCGCTTGAACGGTAAAGAGGGTGCTTTTATGCAACTTTTACTTCATTGCTGTACATAGTAATCGTTTCGGACTTGCCATCCTTGGTAGTAACGGTGAATACAGATTTCACACGATATGTACCGCTCGATACGACCTTGTAATTATCGAATTGCGCTACGCCCGAGTTTACCGTTCTTGTCCAAGGTCCGCCCTCTGTGTTCCAGAACCACAGGAAAGCAAACTTCTCAAGCGATTGTTCTACTTTCACACTTTTGATAGTGCCGCTTGAATCGGTAAGCGAGCTGTGACAATGCGCAGTAGTGCCTTTGACCGTAAGCGTACAGTTTTTGGTGCCGGACAGGTCGCACTGTACCCCCTCCGCCGATACGCTCATAACAAGCGTAAGAACAAACACCGTTGCCAGTAAAAATGCGAGTACTCTTTTCTTCATAGTATAAATACCTCCGTTGTTTTATCAGGGCTTAAATTCAGTCCCTATTAATAAAACGTATGAAAGAGGTACTGCGTACTGCTTTTTTTATCGCTTCGGCTTATTTTGTACAAATGCACAAATTCCCAACGCTGTTTTGTGCATTCTGACGTATCATTGCTTTGGTTTTACGCTCTCCGATAATGCTATTAGCTCGTCTTTGCTGAGCTTATTAGCCTGAAAAGAAAAAACATACTCGTCATTATTCCATACCAGCATATTTTCCTTGCCGTTTTCAAAATACAACGCCGTTATCCCGTTGACATCAACAGCCGTAATAGCGTCTTCGGCTGTTTCGGTGTTTATACGTGTGCCGTTGAAATGGCTGAAGGTCATCTGAGAAAATATGATTTGGCTGTCGCCGTCTTTATATTCTTCTATCATACACCCATCATTGTTATAATACGTATTTCTCATATATCCGTCTATATCAGCCGTGATTACATATTCCCGTTCTATATTTTCCGGTGCTTTTTCAGTGTCCTCAATATGTAACAGTGAAAATGTATCATGCTTTTCAAGAGTGATATTATTATAGCAGACCACCGCCGCCGCTGTGATTGTAAGAACAAGGGTCACGGCAATAATTATGATATATCGCCAACGCTTTTTCGACTTATGAACACTTTTATCAAGAGTATTGTCGGCTAAATAACTGCGTATCATCTTCTTCATTCTCCGGTCAAACGAACGACGAATCTTATAATTTGTTTTTGGAATATCGGAGAAAATCATTTCATACATGGTTTCCTCCAGTGCGATTTCAATGTTGTTCATTTTTAACCTCCGTTTCTTTCAGCAATATACTTCTCGCTTTTCTCAGCTTATATCTTACCGCCTGATAGCTTATACCCAGAATGCCCGACATTTCGGAAAGGGAGCATCCGGATTTCACATTCAGCATAAGTACATCATAGTATTCCTTCGGCAGCCGTCTTAAAGCCTGCTTCAGCCGCTCTACACCTATGTTTGAAAGAGCAGCTTCCTCGTTTTTTGCGTCTGATTCGTAAAAATCAAGCTCCTCTTCCGTAACAAAAACACTTTTCTTGCTTTTTCTGAGTATATCCACCGCCACATTTCTTGCTATCACTATGCAGAACGCTTTAGTCTGAGGAGAATCAACATCTTTGATTTTACAAAGATTGTCTATAATGCGTATAAAAGTATCGTGAACCGCATCTTCGGCATCCGTCCGGTTGCGTACTATCGCAAAGCAAATATTGAACAGAGTGTTTTTATAGGTGTTGTACAGCTTTTCGACAAGGTCTTTTTCCTCGTCGGAATCAACCATTGCCAGATATATCAAAAGCAAGCAAACACCTCCGTGCTGATAATGCAATTGAGAGATTTATTTCACCTTTTATTCTATCACTTCATTATAATATTGTCAAGAAAAAATGAAGTATCTTCATACTCTTCCGAAAGATACTTCATCCGCATATTATTTAATTTCGTCCGCCGCTTTATACCCTATTATATCCTTTATAACTTCACCTGCGATAATAAGCCCTGCCACAGATGGTACAAAGGCGGTACTTCCCGGCACCTGCCTTTTTCCTGCCACCTTATCCGCCTTAGAAAGACAACCGTTTTCACCGTTCGGTTCTTCGTCAGCAATGGGCGGTATCGGCTTTTCCTTTGAGTATACCACCTTGAGCTTCTTTATTCCCCTGCGTTTAAGCTCATAGCGCATTACCCTTGCAAGAGGACACACAGAGGTCTTATATATATCCGCAACCTCAAATGCCGTAGGATCGACCTTGTTTCCCGCTCCCATAGAGCTTATAATAGGCGTTCCTGCATTCTTTGCATTTTCAATAAGTGCTATTTTTCCCGTAACCGTATCTATTGCGTCAACTACATAGTCATACTTGGTAAAGTCAAACTGATTCGCCGTTTCGGGCATATAGAAGGTTCTGAAGGCTGTCACCTTGCAGTCGGGATTTATTTCCTCGATTCGCTCCTTTGCGACATCGACCTTGTACTTACCAACCGTCTTTCCTGTAGCTATTATCTGACGGTTTATATTGGTAAGACACACCTTATCATCGTCTATAATATCAATCGCTCCCACTCCCGAGCGTGCAAGCGCCTCAACAGTATAACCGCCTACTCCGCCTACGCCGAATACCGCAACACGAGAGCCTTTCAGCCTGTCCATTGCCTCTTTACCGAAAACGAGCTGTGTTCTTGAAAAACGGTCAAGCATTGTTACCTCCTACAGAGAACTGTGTTCCCCTTGCTATAAATGTAACGGTCATTCCCTTTTTATCGAAGTAGCTCTCAATAAACCGCTTTATCTCATCGTTTCTCTCGTCCAGCGTAAAATACTGTCCTCCGCAGCCATCGTGAAAATGCAGCGTTACGCCGAAATTGTCAAGTATCGCTTTTTTAAGCTCCGATGCTTCGGTTATGCTTATTGCCATAAGTCGCTCCTTTAAGTCTACCGTTTCTATCTGTTTAATGTACAATATAGCTATTATACATCGTAATACAGCGGCTGTCAATGTTCTGCAACGGATTTTTTCACTGCGTTTTTCTTTTTCAGCAGAGCCGCCGCAGACTGCAAAAAGCGTATATCCTCCTCGCAAAGTCCGCTTATATCAAGTGTACGGCTTCTCTTATCCTCAAGCCCTAACAGATAGTCTGTCGTAACTCCGAATACTCCGGCTATTTTGATTATCGTTTCGGGAGAAGGGTTACGCTCCGACAATTCGTAATTGCTTATTGCCGCTTTTGTCACCCATATCCTTTCAGCCAGCTGTTCCTGCGTCATGCCTGCACTTAGTCTTAACTGCTTTACTCTTTCTCCGAATTTAACCATCCGAGCCTCCGTAATTAATATAAACAATCTGAAAACATAAAATAAACAGTTCATTTATCTAAAGTGTAGCATATATCGGATTTCAATCCGTTGATTTTTGTAACACATACCGTTGACTAATCGAAGCCATTGTGTTAAAATACAAGTACAATATCTCATAATACGCAGATAAAACAAGAGGGTAAAATGAAAAGATTAACAAATGAAAAAATGGCGATAATTCTTGCCGTGTCGGTCATTCTTTCCGTCACAGCCTGCTCAGCCGAGGGAGTAGCTTATGTTGACGGCAACCGGAGTGAACCCGGCTTTTCCTCCTCAGCCGCCGCAACAAGCGGTACAATATGCGAAGAAAGCACGCTTCCTGCCACCGTCAGCGTTACAACCGCCGCCACAACAACAAAAGCAAAAGAAACAACTACTGTTTTGGCAACCGTTGCTTCAACTCCTGCCATACCGCCAAGACCGCAGCCATCAACGGAAGCAGTTTCTTACAAGCACTTATGCGAGATTTATCAAAAGCT
>ENA-USUG01003624-USUG01003624.1-human-gut-metagenome-genome-assembly--contig:-NODE-3624-length-20669-cov-19.708722_pt1 | contig 20669 bp, 18 predicted proteins | sample MGYA00250059_ERZ773394 | MGnify/ENA primary metagenome ERZ773394 (study PRJEB29103, sample SAMN06111957) | human gut metagenome | biome: human gut; feature: ankylosing spondylitis patient; material... | reverse complement strand
AGAAACATTCATCCATAATGACAACGATGTTTGGAAGCTCATCGGCAGTAGAAGAAGTTTCAGTCTGCTCATCAAGAAGCGATTTAGCATATTCTTTGCTGTAGCCGTTTGGCTCATCAATTCTAAGATAGCGGCTGTCCATCAAAAAGGCAACGAAAAAGCCATTTGTCTTAAACATATATTTTGGAGTAAACAGCGTGTTGTCAAGGCTTGTATAATCTGCAATGTCAGGCTGATATAAAAAGTGGACATAGCATGCAGACGGAATGATTAAAACGCAGCAAAGTGCCAGACGAATCAGTCCGCGAATTGTCTTTTTAGCGCTTATAGCCGGGAAATGAAGATTACATTTTCCAGCAAGTATTATACATCCTAAAAAGCCAGCAGCAAGCTGAGCAACAAGATAAGTGATGCTGAAGGTATAATTGTTTGCAACAGTGGCTGCAGTTCCAACTGAGAGCAGATCCCATGGCAGAATAGGTGAGGAGCGAAACAAAATAACAAAATAGTTCGCCAGACCGACAATCATGGTAAAGATAAGCAGAATATCAAGTGAGATTTTTGTTGATCCGCTTACGAAGAAGAAAAACAAAAAGAACAGATAGTAAAAGACAAGGTTTAATAAAACAGCGTCAATTTCCATCGTTTCCCAGACAACATGTGTCATAGACTCCAGTAAAAAGAATGCGGCTGTCGGAAGAATAATAGTGATGACAGCCTTTACAACTGGATGCAGAGAAATTGGCAGCACGTAGATGACCATAGAGACAACGGCAATGGCAATCAGAATTAATAGATCCGGCAGGGAGAAACCATTAAAAAAGCAGGCCATTCCAATGCATATGGCAAAAAGTGCTAGAAAAACAAAAAAGCCTGCTTTCTGTCGGAGCGACCAGTCTGACAAGCTTTGTTTATCTTTGGAAGAATGTAAAAAAGTCTTCATAATACATGTCACCTTTCTTTAAATATTGTATTTCGCTTCGTTAGTATATCACAAGATTTCAGTAAAGAATAGGAGTATTTTGTGAAAAATTTTTGAAAAAAGATTCCATTTTTTTGTTTTATCTAGTATACTTAGGGTAAAAGAAAGCAGTGTCCTTTAAAAAGTGACACGGAAAGGCATGGTTTTTATGGATTATCAGGCATTGTACGATGAGTGGCTGACAAGCCCGTGTTTTGACGAGGCAACAAAGGCTGAGTTAAGAGGAATTTCAGAGGAGGAGAAAAAGGATCGTTTCTATACGGAGCTGGAATTTGGTACAGCTGGTCTTCGCGGCGTTATCGGAGCTGGATTAAACCGTATGAATATTTATACAGTTCGCAAGGCAACACAGGGACTTGCTAATTATATTATCAAGGCAGGAGAGCAGAAGAAGGGTGTTGCAATTGCATATGATTCACGCCGTATGTCCCCAGAATTTGCCAAGGAAGCAGCACTTTGTCTGGCTGCAAATGGCATTAAAGCATATCTGTTTGAATCTCTTCGCCCGACACCAGAGCTTTCATTTGCTGTAAGAAAGCTTGGATGTATCGCAGGAATCAATATTACTGCATCTCACAATCCGCCAGAATATAATGGATATAAGGTATATTGGGAGGACGGCGCACAGATTACACCGCCGCATGACAAGGGAATCATGGCAGAGGTAAAGGCAATCACAGATTTCTCTACCTTAAAGACGATGCAGGAAGATAATGCACGCGTGGCAAATCTGTTTGAGATTATTGGCGGTGCAATTGATGACGCATATATTGCAGAGTTAAAGAAGCAGGTAAAGAATCAGGATGCCATTGACGAAATGCAGGATCAGCTGACAATCGTTTATACACCTCTTCACGGAACAGGAAATGTACCGGCAAGACGTGTATTAAAGGAGCTTGGCTTTACTCATGTTTATGTAGTTCCAGAGCAGGAGCTTCCAGATGGAGAATTCCCGACTGTAAGCTATCCAAATCCAGAGGCAGCAGAAGCATTTGAACTGGCACTTGCACTTGCAAAGGAGAAAAACGCAGATCTTGTTCTGGCAACAGATCCGGATGCAGATCGTCTTGGCGTATATGTAAAGGATGCAAAGACTGGCGAGTATCATTCTCTGACAGGAAATATGTCTGGATGCTTGCTTGCTGAGTATACAATCAGCCAGATTAAGGAAAAACAGGGACTGCCAGAAGATGGAGCTCTTATTAAGACAATCGTTACAACAAATCTTGCAGATGCAATCGCAAAGTCTTATGGAATCCGCCTGATTGAGTGTCTGACTGGATTTAAGTACATCGGACAGCAGATTCTTGGTTTTGAGCAGAGTGGTAAGGGAACATATCTGTTTGGATTTGAGGAGAGCTATGGCTGTCTTATTGGAACACATGCAAGAGATAAAGATGCTATTGTTGCAACTATGGCACTGTGCGAGGCTGCTGCTTATTATAAGAAGCAGGGAAAGACACTGTGGGATCAGATGCTTGCAATTTATGACAAGTATGGCTATTATAAGGACAGTGTAAAGTCTGTTACCATGAAAGGTATTGAGGGTCTGGCAAAGATCGCTCAGACTATGGAAAACTTACGTGCAAATGCACCAGAGAATATCGGACCGTACAAGGTACTTCAGGCAAGAGACTACAAGTTAGATACCTGCAAAAACATGGAGACTGGCGAGGTAACACCAACTGGACTGCCGCAGTCAAATGTACTGTATTATGATCTTGAGGACGGCGCATGGCTGTGTGTAAGACCATCAGGAACTGAGCCGAAGATCAAGCTGTATTACGGTGTAAAGGGAAGCAGCATGGAAGATGCTGAAAATAGAAGCGCTGAGCTTGGAAAATATGCAGAAGCACTTTTAGGATGATATAGGATAATAAAAGAATTAGCCGCTTGCGCATCATTTGATGGGTAAGCGGCTTTTTTATGATTAATTTTCAGATGGATCTCTGTTTTCGATCAGATTGATGCGTCTTATGTGGCGCTCATCGTTAGAAAATGGTGTATTTAAGAATGTGTCAGTAATCTTTACAGCAAGTCCAGGACCAACAACGCGGCCGCCCATACAAAGGATATTGGCATCATTGTGAAGTCTTGTGGCTTCAGCGCAGAAGCAGTCAGTACACAGTGCAGCGCGGATGCCAGGAACCTTATTTGCTGCGATGGAGATACCGATACCTGTTCCGCAGATTAAAATACCCTTGTCGCATTCACCGTGTGTAATGGCATCTGTTACTTTGCGTGCATAAATAGGATAATCCACTGAGCTGTTGTCGTAGCAGCCAAAATCCTTAAATGGCAGATTATTTTCCTCCAGGTATTTGATAATCTCCTGCTTTAATTCATAACCGCCGTGGTCGCATCCAAGTGCTATCATGATATGTTTTCTCCTTTGATCTTTGTGTTAAATTTTACCACTAAGGGCATGTTTTGTTACGCTTTTTGCTGCGATGATTCATACTCAGCAATCTGATTCATAAGGGGCTCTGTCAGTGATTCAAAACGGTCTCTATAAATTGACTGAAGCAGATCGTCGAGTTGTCTGAGTGCGCAGCTCATGCGCTGTGAAGAGAGAAGTCCGCGCTCAAAGGCATCTGCCAGCTCATCAAGATCCACTACGCGAGTGTTTCCGTCTGGCTTGACTATCACATCTGCCAACAGATCAGTAAAGACATAAGTGTCGCTGTCCTTTTCGTAGTTGGTTTCAATGATGTCACAATACCAATACATGAAATCGTGACTGTGCGAATAAAATCGGCTGATCTTAAAACCACGGTCTAAAAAGTAACATGAATAGCCGTATGCAAGATCAGACTTTGGATGAAGTGTCTTCCAGAATGTAATGATTTTTTTATCATCGTGATATAGGATTTCATCATTAGTTAACAGTATTGATTCAAGTGGTATCAGACGGTTTCGGTAGAGCGTTGGCTTAGACATAGAATCCCTCCTAATCAAAAAGTGGCTAAAATAGGCACTTTTTTCTTAGTATAGCAAAGATGACATAGAATGGCAACACGCAAATTTTGCAAAAAATTAATGTGTATAAAGTTTTCTTAATAGGAAATACTTTCCAATAGGAGCAGAAAGGAGGCAATATGTACCGTATATTGACAGGGCTTTGCTGTGCAGTGTGGTGCGCAGTGATTGCGGTGGAAGCTTTTGGGCTAAGTAAAAGACAGGAAATGACGCTAGACAGCTTTGAAATGGCATCTTGCTTTAATGACGAATTTACAGATGATGTAACGGCACAGATTCGCCTTTATGGTACTGGTCCTGCATTAACGTCAGAAGAAGAGATTACAGAATACCTTGAGGGTGCGGCGGCCGTCTGTCAAATTTACAGTGGATATGGGATTATAAAAAAGAAGGAAACGTATGGATGTATATGGGAGCTTGAAGGTGCAAATGAAGATTTTTCCTGGAGCCTGCAATACTTAAGAAAAAATAATGACGAAGATACAAATGAAAATCAGACGGCAATAAAAAATGACAATATGTGCGAAGGGCTGATCAGCTGGCGGTTTGCGGGAGACTGGTCAGAAGAAATGCAAAGGATATATGAGAAAAAAGAACGACTGGAAAAATACAGCCAGAGCCAATCAAAACTATGTTTAGAGCTTATAGGAAGCTGGCCGCAGTTAATGACAAAAGAACAGATAGATGAATGTGCTAAAAAGATGATAAATAAAGCAGGCGCATCGCTTGTAAGTGCAAAAGGACAGGACAATCTGCAGCTATACTATGGATATGGGGAAAAATTAGGAGAAGTGATACGGTTTCAAAACGAAAGATCAAATATCAATCTGCTGTACCGTGTAAATGGCGAGAAAACAATATGTATTCTCGGTTTTCCAACGGTACAGTGGGATGATTAGTTAAGGCGTGGAACACTTGAATTTAATGCGGCATAAAATAAAAGTAAATCCGTCTGAAAGGATCTTGCTATGATATGGAGCAGTCACAGCCAGTACGGGCTGTATCATCAGTCATCACGCTTTCGGCCGCAGACCCCACAGGATGCATTGATCGCCCAAAGGCTTGAGGAGGCAGCAGATGAGATTCAAACGCAGTACTGGAAAAGCCTCTATCCGGAAAAAATAAAAAAGATACAGCAGGAAATTGAACATACTTGTGATGAGCTTGATTATGCAGGAAGCTTTATTTATGATGAATATCCAGATAAAATAAATCTTAATCGAACAGGACGTCAAATCTGTGAGCGTCTTAGAAAAAATGAGGAGTTTAGAGAAATACCGATAGAGGATCTATTTGAGGCAAGCGGACACGATGCATTTATGCCGCCACCGCCGCCACCGTTTGGGCCACCGCCGCCACCATTTGGTCCTCCTCAGGGACCACCGCCGCCTAGGCCGCCAAGACAGCAAAGCTGGCTAGAGGATATAGTAAGTGTACTTTTATATCAGGAGATTGCAAGGCGAAGGTGCAGACGATGCAGAGGACGATATTGATGTTAACGGCAGTACAAAAAAAGACTTGTGATTTTACTAGATTGCAAGTAAAATAAAGCCATAACAATACCCTGTTAATAGGGAAAAAGAAAGGTATGGTTTTGATTTGAAAAAGCTAATTCGAAGGATTCTGCTGCTGATTTTTATTTTTGCAGCTGCATTTGGCAGCTTTGTCGTATATCAGCAGTATACACAGAAAACACAGCAGACAGACAGCTACGAAACGATGCAGTCAGGCACACTTGCCGCTGTAAGGCTTAAGTATCTTACAGATAACAGCAATATTCTTCGTGGTTATACACAAAAGATGGATGTTTCCACGATGAGGGGCTGTATTACGCCCCTGTCGCAGGAACATAAACTGTCCATTTGGATCGATCAGGCGGAGAATGTCGGTCAGGTTTCATATGAAGTCAGAGGCCTTGATGGCACACGTCTTGTAGAGGATGGTGTGATAAGCGGATGGGAAACGGATGGCAGCACTATGAAGACACAGCTGCAGCTTTCTAATCTGGTAGATGATGGCAATGAATATCAGTTTGTTTTATGTGTCAGTCAGAAGGAAAAACCTGTTTATTATTATAGCAGAATTATTTATCTGACAGATGAACATACAGAAAGCCTCGTTGGTTTTGCACATGATTTCTGGCAGGCATCAATTGACAAAAACAGTGATTTTGTCGTCAATTACATACAGCCAGATGAGACGATGGGAACAGATGATTTCAGCTACGTGAATCAGCATTCAAGAAGTGGTATGATCACGTGGAATGGTCTTTTAGTTGAGGCTGGAACAGTAGAGACAACGCTTACGGAGTTAAGTGACAGTCAGGCAAGTATTACATTGACATATCCTGTAACAATAAGTAACGGCACAGACAGCAAAACATGTATGGTGAATGAAAATTATGTTGTGCGTTTTAGAAGTGATGTGCTTTATCTTCTTGATTTTGAACGCCATGTAAAAGAGCAGTTTTCGGTAGCAGCACCAGTGTATGCAAAGGGGGCACTGCAGCTTGGCATTACAGATGAGGAAGTATCCAAGATGGCATCAGATGATGAAAATATTCAGGCATACGTGTATGACGGACAGCTGTTTACATCAAATGAAAAAGATAATTCATTAAGTCTTATATACACATATCAGGATGGAGCTGAGGATAAATCATTTTTAGATGGGTACAAGCTACAGCCAATTCGTGTTGAAAACAGCGGCGATATTTATTTTATGGCATATGGTTATCACAGCAGAGGAAATCATGAGGGACAGGTTGGCGTCAGCTTCCTTCATTATAAATGTGAGACAGCCTGTATTGATGAAATCTTCTATATTCCAGTTACATTCTCGGAAGAGATCCTTATGAAAAATATGGGAACGCTTGCCTATGTCAATAATGAGTCTGATTTGATGTACCTTTTGTATCAGAGTACTGTGTATTCTATCGATTTAAGCAGTGGAGAGAAGGCACAGCTTGCTAAGGCATCAAGTGCAGGAAGCTTTTACTCCAATAAATCAAGCAGCCTTATTGCCTGGGAGGAGGGCGATGAGGGATATGCAGGCATGATTAGAATTGCTGATCTAAGCACTGGAGAAACGTATCGTATAGATGCAGGAGAAGGTGAGTTTGTTCAGATTCAGGGCTTTTTGGGCAATGATCTGGTGTATGGCACGGGAAGAAAGAGTGATGTGCTGACACAGGCCGGACAGGTAGTGCATAAGCCTATGTATGAACTGGCAATACTTTCATTTGATGAAGACATGGCACAGTCTGGTGCATATCAGATGGATGGATATTATATAGAAGGAACACAAATTTTGGAGAACCAGCTAAACATTTATCGTCTTACGAAGAACAATGCGTCTGGAAGCTATGAAGAAGCGGCTGATGATCAGATGTTTTTCAATAATCGAAGCGATAAGAAGGTTACAAGCTTAACAAAGAGCAAAATTGCAGATGATTTCCAGAAGGTGTGGTCTATTAGTATTCCTCTCGATACAGAAAAGGTGCAGACAAATGGAACACTTTGCAGGATTCGCGATGCAGCTGCCTCATATCAGTTGAACTTAGATGATGGTGATCAGGGGCATCTTTACTATGTATATGCCAAGGGACGCTTACAGCAGATTGACAGTGTGCTTGCAGATGCTATTGACACCGCATATGATCAGATGGGAGTAGTGGTAGATGATAGGGCAAGCTATGTTTGGACAAGAGGAACGAGAGCGCTGAGTAAAAATCTGACATTTGAAGAACAGCAGGCAAAAAGCGCAGAAGATGGCTTAAGGGCATGCTTAGAGATTCTTATTTCGGCTGAAGGCGGAAAGGCATCTTTAGTAGAAGCACTTTTGAATGAGAAGACGGCTGTTGAGGATATTATGACTCAGGCAATAGAGGCTGAAAACACAAAAGATACATCAAAAAGTGTAAGCGGCCGTGCAGAAAATCTAAGAGGCAGCAGTGTAACACAGATTTTATATTATATCAACGAAAATCATCTGGTGCTTGCAGTTACTGGAGACAGCAGTGCGCTATTGCTTACAGGCTATGACACAAAAAATGTAAGTGTGTATGATCCCGTTACATCAGAGACTACTACGATGGCAATTGCTGATGCACAAGAATATTTTGAGGCATATGACTGTGCATTCTTTGCATGGATAAAATAAGGAAAGTAAGTTATGTTTTGTAGGAATTTTTTCCTAAAAAAGTGGCTGATTGCGCTCTACTGTTATAAAAATTTTGCATTGCACAAAACAGTCACACTCTGTATAATAAAAAAGAAAAAGTATGAAGCAATGTTTGCCCGCCAGAAAGCATAGTGCATCGAGGATGAGAGCAGACGATAACAAAAGCAGGAGGAATTGCAATGGAGAAGGAGTCGGTTATTGTATTAGACTTTGGTGGTCAGTATAATCAGCTGATTGCACGCCGCGTGCGCGAGTGCAACGTATACTGTGAGGTAAAGCCTTACACGATGAGCCTGGAAGAGATCAAAAAAATAAATCCTAAGGGAATCATCTTTACTGGTGGTCCAAACAGCGTTTATGATGAAAAGTCACCACATTATGACAAAGCCATTTTTGAATTGGGTATTCCGATTCTTGGTATTTGCTATGGTTCACAGTTAATGGCATGGAGTCTTGGCGGAACTGTAGAGACAGCACCGACAAGTGAGTATGGACATACAGAGGTGGAGGTTGACACAGAGGACGCTTTATTTGAAGGCGTATCAAAGACAACTGTTTGCTGGATGAGCCACACTGATTACATTGCAAAGGCACCGCAAGGTTTTCGTGTGACTGCGCATACACCTGTATGCCCGGTAGCCGCAATGTCTTGCCCAGAGAGAAAGCTTTATGCAACACAGTTCCATCCGGAAGTTATGCATACAGCAGAGGGTATGAAGATGCTCTCAAACTTCGTATACAAGGTTTGTGGATGTCACGGAGATTGGAAAATGTCATCCTTTGTAGAGACAACAATCGCACAGCTACGTGAGCGTATCGGTAATGGCAAGGTTCTTTGTGCTTTATCTGGCGGAGTAGATTCTTCTGTTGCAGCCGTACTTCTTTCTAAGGCAATTGGCAAACAGCTGACTTGTGTATTTGTAGATCATGGCCTGCTTCGTAAAAATGAGGGTGATGAGGTTGAGGCTGTATTTGGACCAAACGGCTCATATGAGTTAAACTTTATTCGTGTCAATGCACAGCAGCGTTATTATGAGAAGTTAAAGGGCGTTACAGAGCCAGAGGCAAAGAGAAAGATTATCGGTGAGGAGTTCATTCGCGTATTCGAGGAAGAGGCAAGAAAGATCGGTGCTGTCGACTATCTGGTACAGGGAACCATCTACCCGGATGTTATCGAGTCTGGTCTTGGAAAGTCAGCTGTTATTAAGTCTCACCACAACGTAGGAGGACTTCCAGACGTAGTTGATTTCAAGGAGATCGTAGAGCCGCTTCGTATGCTGTTTAAGGATGAGGTTCGTAAGGTAGGATTAGAGCTAGGCATTCCGGACTATCTTGTATATCGTCAGCCATTCCCGGGCCCGGGTCTTGGAATCCGTATTATTGGAGAGGTAACAGAGGAGAAGGTAAAGATCGTTCAGGAGGCTGATTATATCTACCGTGAGGAGATTGCAAAGGCAGGTTTGGATAAGGGTCTTGGTCAGTATTTCGCAGCGCTCACCAACATGAGAAGTGTTGGTGTTATGGGTGATTTCCGTACCTACGATTACGCAATTGCGCTTCGCGCTGTAAATACTTCAGATTTCATGACTGCTGACGCAGCGCAGCTTCCGTGGGAAGTGCTTGGAAAGGTAACAAACCGTATCGTTAATGAGGTAAAGGGTGTAAACCGCGTAATGTACGACTGCACAGGAAAGCCACCGGCAACAATAGAATTCGAGTAACAAAAAAGCTCTCTACTTATTATTAGAGAGTTAAGTATACCCGTTGGAGAACAAGATGTTTTCCAACGGGTTATTTTAAGTCAGTTTGAATTAAGTTCAGAAAGGGGACTTTATGTATAATACTATTGTAACACTTAAAAAAGGCGAAGGCCGAACGATCAAATCTGGCGGTGCCTGGATCTTTGATAATGAAATAGAAACTATTATGGGAAGATTTACAAACGGAGATATTGTGACAGTACATGATTTCGACGGATATCCTATGGGAAATGGTTTTATCAATCAAAATTCTAAAATTCGCATACGTATGATGACTCGCAAAGCAGATCAGGTAATTGATCATGATTTTTTAACAATGCGCGTGAAAAATGCATGGGATTATCGTAAGACAACGGTAGATACTTCGTCTTGCCGAATTATTTTTGGTGAAGCAGATTTTCTTCCGGGACTTGTCATTGATAAATATGAAGATGTTCTGGTAGTGGAATGTCTGGCTCTTGGCATGGAAGCTTTTAAAGAAGAAATTGTGGAAATTTTAAAGGAATTTCTTCTAAAAGATGGCATCTTAATCCGCGGAGTCTATGAGCGCAGCGATGCAAACGAGCGCACAAAAGAGGGACTGCCAAAGGTAAAAGGCTTTATCGGGGATGAATTTGACACTACTGTGGAAATTATTGAAAATGGTGTGCATTATCTTGTAGATGTGGCAAATGGTCAGAAAACAGGATTTTTCCTTGATCAGAAATATAATCGTCTTGCTATGCAGCGTATATGCAAAGGCAAAAAGGTATTGGATTGTTTTACCCACATGGGAACATTTGCGTTGAATGCAGGTATTGCCGGTGCAAGTGATGTTACCGGACTTGATATTTCTGAATACGCAGTTTCTCAGGCAGAAGCCAATGCACGCTTAAACGGACTTCAGGATACAGTTCACTTTCGCTGCGCGAATGTGTTAGATGAATTACCAAAACTTGCTGCAGCAGGCGAAAAATATGACGTAGTTATTCTTGATCCGCCTGCTTTCACAAAATCAAGAGAAGCTACTAAGAATGCAATCAAAGGATATCGTGAAATCAACATGAAGGGACTTAAGCTTGTAAAAGACGGTGGCTATTTGGCTACTTGTTCCTGCTCTCATTTCATGACACAGGAGCTGTTGGCAAAAACCGTAAAAGAAGCAGCAAAAGCAACACATAAAAGACTTCGTCAGGTGGAATTTCGCACACAGGCTCCAGACCATCCGATTCTGTGGGCAGCTGATGAAAGCTATTATCTAAAGTTCTTCATTTTCCAGGTTGTGGAGGAGAAATAAGAGCCACCGGGGACAGGAACGGTGGATTTTTACCTGTCCCCGATGGCTCGCCATCGTCTTATTTATTCTGAAAATTTATCACCGTAATGAATATGCATGTCTTCCCAGTCAGTAAATAATACATAGAATACTCGACCGTATTGTTGACTATTTACGATTCTTCCATGATCAAGTACAGAAAGATAAGAGCCGTCAGCTTTTCGAAGATGAAAGTGAATATAATCATTTTCGTTGCCGCTGTCAATTTGTTCCCAAATGCTTGATTCTATCTTTTGCTGTTCATCTTCCCTAATCAGGTTGCGAAAGCTTTTTTTGGCAAGCCTAAATAGTTCATCCATATTTTTATAGCCTGTCATGCGAAGAAACTCGTGGTTTGCATAAAATAGCTCATCATCAGTTTTGTCAGCTCTGTATATAATAAAAGCGCCCGGAAGATGTTCGGAGATATCCTTGAGGGCAAATCCAAGTTGTTTGCGAGCACCTAACTGAAGACCATTTCTGTAAGCCATGCATCCATTTTTTCCATGAAGTTTTATCTCATAAAGAGCAGCATCTGCACAGCGCATGAGCTGAGAACGGTTTGAAGCAAAGGTTGGATATTCAGCATATCCGAGCGAAATATAAAATTGATATTCCTTTCCATTGCATGAAAATACCCTTGGAATTTTTGTGAATTGCTCCAACTGTTCTTCTGCATCGTCATATGTGCAATTAGGCAGAAAAATACAGAACTCATCACCACCGTTTCTTCCTAGTAATGCATTAGATGGAAAAAAGTTTTTCATACTATCAGCAAGATTTTTTAAAGCTTTGTCGCCGTAGGCATGTCCATAGATATCATTGATAAATTTAAAGTCATCTATGTCAAGGAGTGCGACTACAAAATGTGACTTCGAATTTTTTGCAATCATTTTTTCCGCTAATTCATCAAATCCATAACGATTGTAAATATTGGTAAGAGAATCCATGTGCGCCAGAGTTTGAAATTTGTTTTTATTTTCTTTCGATGATAACCATACCCAGGTAAGACATGACATAATCAATACGATAGAAGTAAAAAATCCAATGATTACAGCTACAAAGGCAACATTTCCCCAACCACTCTTAGGCATTACCTCAAATTTCCAGTTTTCCTCACCTATTGTAAAATCATAAGAAACGGAGCTTATTATTTGACCATTTGACTGACAAACAACTTCATAAGTGTTGTCCCAGGGAGAGGCAGTTTTTGAAAGTTTATATTCATAACCAAAATTTGAAAGCGCACTGATCGAGTCTGAGAAAATATCAGGAACACGCAAAATGGCAATCGTAAATCCCCAGAAATATTCATTTCCACTTTCATCCTTCAAAAAAAGCGGATTTCGGACAGCAATTCCAGATTCTCCCTGCTTTAACTCAAAAGGACCTTGTAAAATCAAAGTATGGTTGTCTCTTGCATAACAGGAAATTCTTCCGCGATCTTTATCATGAATAAGATCAATCTTACCTACCTCATTTCCAGCAGCAGGATAAATAACTGTTACAATGCCATCTGGAGCAAGCTGCACACTTTCAATGGAATCGGAAATAATATTGTTTGCAATAGTGTCAAAGTGGTCAAATTTTCCATTTTGACTGATCAAAACCTGCTGTAAAGTATCAGTAATTGCAATTCCGTTAGTGATCTCATTCTTTATACGCTCACCATAAGTTTCTGCATTTAATTGCGCTGTTATACGTCTTTGCTCTTTGCTTCGTGAGTCTGCTTGGTATGCAATAAAACCAACAAGACATATGCCAGCAAAAAAGATAATAAGAGGCACAAGCGTTTTTTTCTTCACCCTGTCACCTCCTTTTGCGCATCATATATTTGTTTTTGCAGTAAAAAATTATAGCACGAAAATTGATGGTGTCAAGAGTTTTAGTTACGGTTCAGCGTCTTACTAGATCTGGACAAATTTCATGCTTACATGAAACTTTGTTTTTCTTAAATAAAGGTTGTCAAATATTTTTGTATTAGGTATAATTAAATAGTTAAGTGGCATCGGAAAAATCAGTAAGCCCAAAATTAAGGAAAAGAATAAGGAGGAGTTTAATATGAATGTTACTGAAATCAGACGTCCAGCTGATATGGAGAGAATTACAACGCCAGAGCTTGCCAAGGCTTTTATTGAGGAGCAGGTTGCGCTGATTAAAGAGCAGGTGGGAGATAAGAAGGTTCTTCTTGCACTTTCTGGTGGAGTTGATTCATCTGTTGTTGCAGCACTTTTAATTAAAGCGATTGGTCAGCAGCTTGTATGTGTTCATGTTAATCATGGTCTGCTTCGCAAGGGCGAGCCTGAGCAGGTAATTGAAGTGTTCCGTAATCAGATGAATGCAAATCTGGTTTATGTTGATGCAACAGATCGTTTCCTTGATAAATTAGCAGGAGTTGATGATCCTGAGAAGAAGAGAAAAATTATTGGCGGAGAATTTATTGAAGTATTTGCTGAAGAGGCAAGAAAGCTTGACGGAATTGAATTCTTAGCACAGGGTACAATTTGGCCGGATATTCTTGAGTCAGAAGAAGGCATTAAGGCACACCACAATGCAGGCGGACTTCCGGAAGATATGGATTTTGAGCTTGTAGAGCCAGTCAGAATCCTTTTCAAAGATGAGGTTCGTGTTGTTGGTAACGAACTTGGTCTGCCTCACGATATGGTTTATCGTCAGCCATTCCCAGGACCGGGACTTGGTGTTCGTTGTCCGGGAGCTATTACACGTGATCGTCTTGAAGCAGTGCGCGAGTCTGATGCAATTCTTCGTGAGGAGTTTGACAAGAACGGACTTGCAGGAAAAATCTGGCAGTATTTCACCGTAGTTCCAGAATTTAGATCAACAGGAATTAAAAACGGAAAGCGTGCTTTCGAGTGGTGCTGTATTGTACGTGCAGTATGCTCAACTGACGTTATGACAGCAACAGCTGCTGAGATTCCACACGAAGTGATGGTTCATATTACAGATCGTATCACACATGAAGTTGCAGGAATCAATCGTGTTCTGTATGATTTTACACCAAAGCCTACAGGAACAGTCGAGTTTGAATAAATTGAAATGCTCTAAGAATCCAGTGGTTTTAGGGTTAGAGAATGATTGACAGGTGCAACAAATAAATCCATATTTATCTAAAAAGCCCTTAGCTGTGGGTAAAAACTCATAGCTAAGGGCTTTTTGTCGTCTTTATTTATATTGTTGAACTCTCATTTCTTTATCCTTTTTATTTTTACAAATTTGAACTTGTCAGATTCATAAAGCAGAAACCAATGTTTAAAAAGAGTATTTTTGACAAATACTTGATTTTGCCTTTGAAATATGATATATTAGCCATAGGCAAAGGATAATGTGCGTTCATGATTGATCGCCAAAGCAAAAACCCCCAGTGTTGCAGCACTGGGGGTTTTCTATACCGTTTTGGAACAGGTGGTTTATTCCTGAGGCTGGCTACCGCCTGTTACTCATCTTCGTCCAACCATTTGCAGATGTAGTAGGCAACTACACTTGCCAAAACAGAGAGAATAAAGGATAATGTGATATCGTTCACGATTGATCACCCCCTTTCTGTACCTGTATCGGGGGTGGTAGCTGTATGAGTATAGCATAGAGGTTGAAAATAGTCAAATATTATCAAAAATATACTATCTAATAGATATAATGAGTAGGACACCAGCAGGGACAGAGAAAGATCCGGCGTACCCAATAAAAGGGCCGGCGTTCCTGACCCCGTGGTTCATGAAACGGCTTGAGCCGAGAGAGTAAAAGTGACGATATGCGCCGGTTGCGACGGTATTTTTTACAGTGGGCTGGTATAGAAAATATCGACGCTATCGACGCAAACCGACGCAGAAAGGATTTTTTATGAAGAATGTGCAAATTTCTTATGAATTGTTTGTATCGTTGCTCCGCTATCATCTAATGGAAGATGATGATTGTCTGAATGAAATCCGGCAGGGATTGGAGCAGAAATTGGATTCGCTGGTGTGCCATGAATTATATGCGAAATATAAGACTGCGTCCACACAGGAAGAACGGGAAAAAGCCAGACGAGAATATCTGGAAAAACGTGGAGTGCCGGACAGCTTCCGCTGGTAGTTTTCCTTTGATGATAACAGACAGGAGCGTGACACGCTCCTGTGGATAGCAGACAACGAGAAAGGTGTGATTTGATGATAATTCAGCCGGACTGGGGAACTCGGAACGTGAACAAATTTTTTTACGAAAGTGAAGCCCGGAGGATTGCCGCACTCAATGAAATCTTTGGAGATGTGGAACTGACTGCGGCAGAAATGCAGACGCTGGTATGGCTTGCTGGGTGGGAGGAATGTACGGTAGAAAACGTACTTTCGGCTATCCGAAAAGCTATGACGGCGGAAGCAAAGCGGCGGGAACAGCCGTCCCGTCCGTAGGGCGGAAAAGCACTCGGCAGAGCGCAAAGGCAGCTTTTGATGGACGGAACGGCTGTCAAAAGTGCTTTTGCGTTACTTTCGCCGAAAGTAACAAAGCCTATGCGCCGTATCCGGCGCTGATTACCCGGACAGGGAGAAAGGATATTGATTGAAGCGAACAATCAGTTTTATGACAGGAAAAGGCTCTGTCAACCATAACAGCAGAAAATTCCATGCAAAGAATACTGACCCGGAGAGAAGCTGTCTGAATGTGGAATATTGCAACGAAAACGTTAAGGATGTATATCACGAATTGTTTGATGAAGCACTCACCAGGTACAATGAGAAGCAGACCAGAAGTGACCGCCGGATTGACGATTATTATAAGAAAATTCGTTCCGGCAAGCAGGAAAAGCCATTCCATGAAATCATTGTGCAGATAGGCGATAAGGACAATATGGGGGCGAAAACAGAGGACGGACAGCTTGCGGCAAAGGTGCTTGATGAATATATGCAAGGTTTCCGGCAGCGCAATCCCACTTTAAGAGTATTTGCTGCCTATCTTCACATGGACGAAGCAATGCCCCACTTGCATATAGATTTTATACCGTATACAACAGGAAGCAAGCGAGGGCTTGATACAAGAGTTTCTCTGAAACAGGCGTTATCTGCTCTCGGATTTAAAGGCGGAACAAGACGGAAAACGGAATTAAATCAGTGGGTGGCTTATGAGAAAGAACAGCTTGCCGCTGTCATGCTGGAACATGGAATTGAGTGGGAGAAGAAAGGCACACATGAGAAGCATTTATCTGTCTTGGATTTTGAGAAAAAGGAACGGGCAAAGGAAGTCGCAGAATTGGAAGCGAGAAAAGTGGAATTATAGGAAGAAAACGCTACTTTTCAAGAAATCAACGAAGATTTGCATGAACAGTTGTTACAGGTTGATGATGAGATTCGTTCCTTACAGGAAGATTTACAGGAGTCCCGGCAGGAAGCAGAGAAAGCGCAGAAACAGGCGGACAAATACCAGAAGCGCATGAATGAACTTGCTCCTATGGTTAAGAACATGGAGAAGTTGGCGGCGAATTTTTCCGCAGACCCGGAGCAGACGCTTCCAGAAGCAGCAGTTATGGAATCTGCAAAGTCGTATCGGGAAAAGAAAGCAAAGCCGTTGGTAAAGAAAATCGTACAAGTCATGCGCTCTGTTTATTCGGCGTATCTGGATATTTCAAATAAGTTTACAAAGCTGCAAGCGGCATATAACAGGGAACGGAGCGGAAACGAGCGGCTGACAAGCAGACTGGAAGAAGTCTTGGAGGAAAATCGAGAGCTGCGGATAGTGGCGGTGGATTTCGGGCGTATAAAGGCGGTGGTCGGCTCTGAACAGGTAAACGCTGTGATTAACCGGGCAAAGCAACAGGAACAGATAGAAGGCGAGCAGAAACGGGCTGCAAGGAGAAAACATAATCGGGAAGCCCGTTGACAGACGGGGGGGTTGCTTAAAGCCCTCTTAGCTGCCATGAAGTGAATCCCCGCCAGTTAGTCAAGAGCGGCACAGTCGTTCAGTTCACTCTTGACTGGCTGGTGGGGATTTGCTCTTTTCCTTTACTTAGAAAAAGAAAAGAGATATAATCAATTCAAAGAAATTTGGAGGTTTATTTTTTATGAATATGTCTTTGCAAGATATTGGGCTTAGAGCCATGTATAATTATCATGTAAATAAAACATTTCAAAATTGTAAAGTAGATTTTGAAGTTGTAAATATATGGAAACCTGCTGATATGAGGCAGGAAAAAATATATATTTTGAATAGAATACTGGAAAAAGCTAAAGGTTATGATGGGAAGTTAGTAGAAAATAAAGATATAGAACTTCCACTCCTTTTTTTGACGGCTGGTTGGGACAAAATAACTTTAAAAAATGGAGAAATTCGTTTTCAGCTTAATAGAGGGCAAGCAATAAGACGTGCATATAGTAGATTTGATGACTTTAAGAGAAGTGGACTGATTGAGGGAAATTATAGTTATATTGCAATTACTTTTACCGGAAAGGAAATGTTAGAGCAAATTGTTGATGTAGATTGTTCGTTTGCTGAAAAGATGGATGAATTTATATCTGAGATGGGTGTGTATTTTAGAGAATCTAATCAGATAAGAGTTGAAATTGAAGATTTAGTAAAAGAAATTCATAATAGTGTAAATCGGAAAATCAGTAAAGGTGAAATTTTGAGTAGTACAGTTGGTAATTTAGCTAATGTAATATCTATATTAGCGGGAATCCCAGAAACCGTTAATGTAGTATCAGACGGATTATGTTTGTTTAAAAATCTGATTGATATGATATAAAATTATAAATGTGAATAGGTGGTGAATACTAATGCCAAGTGTTAGAGCAGAAATATTGCCTGGGACTAAGTTTGGCTCTTTAACAGTAATAAGACGTACAGAGGATTATATCAGTCCTAGAGGGCAACATGAAAAAAAATATTTATGCAAATGTGATTGCGGAGAAGAGTATACTACTCGTGGGAGTTGGCTAAAAAGTGGGAAATCTAATTGTTGTAACCAGTGTAGCAAAGCTAAAGTTAGGTTAAAACAAATAAGAGATTTAACAAATTGTCATTTTGGTCGTTGGACTGTATTGGAGAAAGCTGAAACCGAGAAAAAGGGAGTATACTGGAAATGCCGTTGCGATTGCGGAACAGAAAAAATTATAAGAGGTACTTCACTAACATCTGGAAATTCAGTATCTTGTGGCTGCTATGCGTTAGAAAAGTTAAGAGAAGATAGATTGCTTGATTTAACGGGAAAAAAATTCGATAGATTAACAGTTTTATATCAAGTAGAAGATTTTATCAGCCCTATAAGTGGAAAACATCGTAGTCGTTGGAAATGTAAATGTGATTGCGGAAATATAATATGTGTGAATGGAACAGATTTAACATCAGGAAACACACATTCTTGTGGCTGTTATAAATTAGAAAGAACCAGCGAAACACATTTTCAAGATTTATCTGGCCAAAGGTTTGGTATGTTGCTTGTATTAAAACGGGTAGACGACTATATAACGCCTGAAAATGGAAGAACGAGACCGCAATTTTTATGTCAATGTGATTGCGGAAATCAGAAGGTTATTCAGAAGGACAGTTTAATGAATGGAACTATCTCTTGCGGTTGCTTAAATTCGCGTGGAGAACGAGAAATTGCGGAATATTTGAGAGAACATAAAATAAAATATGAAATCCAGTATGGTTTCCCTGATTTAGTGGGTGGTTTGCCTCTGAAATTTGATTTTGCAATATTTGATAAAAATGATAAGTTAATAGCGTTGATCGAATATCAAGGTGAACAACATTTTGAGATTGTCGATTTTTTTGGAGGTGAAAAGAAATTTGAGCGTCAGCAGATGAATGATGAAAGGAAACGGTCATATTGTAAAAATAAGGGGATACCTTTGATTGAAATACCTTATTGGGAAAACATAGATAAATATTTATCGCAGTTTACAGAAAGAAACTGAAAAGTGAAAAGCATAATTTCAATTATTAAGACTGATTGTTACGCTTTAGGTATCCTGGAAGCCTTATATTTCAAGCAATTCCAGACGCAATAAGACCATAGGCAATATTTTATATCAAAATTCCCGGAAATGAGCTTCTATTGCGTAACATTTCAAAAATAGGTTGTCAATCTGTAAGGATTTGCTATAATAAAAGTGTGGCAACATATTGGCAACAGAAAATCAGTAAGCCAGAATAATTGATGTAATTGAAGGAAAAAACGGTGTGTATTTGCATAAAACTTAAACAAATGTAGTTAAGAGCGGCAAAGGACACGCCGAGTTTGAATAAATTGAAATGCTCTAAGAATACAGTGGTTTTAGGGTTAGAGAATGATTGACAGGTGCAACAAATAAATCCATATTTATCTAAAAAGCCCTTAGCTGTGGGTAAAAACTCATAGCTAAGGGCTTTTTGTCGTCTTTATTTATATTGTTGAACTCTCATTTCTTTATCCTTTTTATTTTTACAAATTTGAACTTGTCAGATTCTTGAACAACCCTGCCCGACGTGTCGGACGAGAATTCCATAGGCTCCGGTGGAAGATTTTTTATATTTTCAAGCTTCTTTTCCTTCCATCGTCTTTTCGGTAGATTCGGATTGAGTTCTTAACAGCCTTTTTCTTATCCAGTGCTTCCTGAATCATTTGAATCTTTTCATCACGGGTCTTTAAATCTGCAGTGATTGTGGTGCTGTAATACTTTTTCAGCTCCTTCTGTGAATCGATGGTATTCTCATCCAAATAGTAGCGTTTATCCGAATTGATTGTTCTTGACAGCTCCATATAAATCACCTCGATTGTAAATTAGTTAATGGTTGCAATATCCTCTTAAATATGTTATTATTATAGCATATTTAAAGAAACATTTCAAGTGTCGATTGTAAAAAAGAATGGAGGCTTTTATGGACGATTTTAACAGAAAACGACATGCCGTTTACAAACTTACCTATCATGCTGTGTTTGTTATTAAGTATCGCAGAAAAGTAATGTCAGAACCGATTATTGAACACATGAGACAGTATGCCGCCCATCTGATCGGGCAGTGTTATCAGGGCAGGCTCATAGAACTGAATGGAGAACCGGATCATATCCACATCCTGTTTGAACTTCCTGCAACAGCAGCGCCATCGGTTGTTGTGTGCAGTCTCAAGACGCAGCTTTCAAAAGAAATCCGAGCAAATTTCTGGGATGAAATCAAGGATAAGCTATGGAATAATATTTTCTGGTCAGACAGTTACTTTATTACGACTACAGGAGGAGCAGACATTGAAACGATAGAAAAATATATCCAAGACCAGGGTATTGAAAAACCAAAACGAAAATATACCAAAAGGCAAACAAAAAAAGAGTGAGGAAAAGACTCATACTTGATATTGATTGACTTATTTTTTGTTATGCCGCATTCATCCCCGCCCGACTATGTCGGACGAGGTTTTCTGCGGAAAAATGGATAAAGCAGAAACCAATGTTTAAAAAGAGTATTTTTGACAAATACTTGATTTTGCCTTTGAAATATGATATATTAGC
>ENA-USUG01003620-USUG01003620.1-human-gut-metagenome-genome-assembly--contig:-NODE-3620-length-20692-cov-4.448654_pt1 | contig 20692 bp, 10 predicted proteins | sample MGYA00250059_ERZ773394 | MGnify/ENA primary metagenome ERZ773394 (study PRJEB29103, sample SAMN06111957) | human gut metagenome | biome: human gut; feature: ankylosing spondylitis patient; material... | reverse complement strand
TTTTTTTCAAGCAGAAGACGGCATACGAGATAAGCTAGTGACTGGAGTTCAGACGTGTGCTCTTCCGATCTCAGGAAAAACCGACAAACGCGCCAGAAATTTTTCGGAACAGTTGAAATTTTTGTGCAATGTTGTATAATAAGCATGGATGGATGATTTTAAGGAAGCTCTGATGCAATCAGAGGTTCCCGTATCCCCGCAAGCTGAGCAAAGAAGGAGATCACCATGGAACAGACGCTGCATAATGCATTCAAACGTTTCTCTCTCGGCGACGAGCTGCGCGCCTATACCTTCCTGGGCTGCCATGCCGCAGAGCGCGACGGAGTCCACGGCTATGTTTTCCGTGTCTGGGCCCCGCGGGCGCAGGGCGTCAGCGTGACCGGCGACTGGAACTTCTGGAACACCGAGGACCTGCCGATGACGCTCGTCGAATACGGCATCTGGGAGGCCTTTTCCGCCTATGCGCGCGAGGGCGACGCCTATAAATTCTATATCCGCCGCCGCGACGGCTCCGCCGTCTATAAATCCGATCCCTATGCCTTCCGCAACTGTGCGCTGCCCGACACGTCGAGCCGTATCTGTACGCTGGACGGCTATACCTGGGGCGATGCCGACTACCGCCGCAAGCAGGGCAAGCGTAAGCTGCTCAACTGCCCGATGAACATCTATGAGATGCACTTCGGCTCGTGGCGGCGCAAGCCGGACGGCAGCCTCTATACCTACGACGAGCTGGCAGATGAGCTCGTGCCCTACCTGAAGGACATGGGCTACACCCACATCGAGCTCATGCCGCTGTCCGAATATCCCTATGAGCCGTCGTGGGGCTATCAGGTCACGGGCTACTATGCTCCGACGTTCCGCTACGGCGAGCCGAAGCAGCTCATGCGCTTTGTGGACAAGTGCCACGAGGCCGGCATCGGCGTGCTGCTCGACTGGGTCCCGGCCCACTTCCCGAAGGACGAGAACGGCCTTTATGAATTCGATGGCACCTGCTGCTATGAGCTGGAAGACCCGCTCATGAACGAGCACCCCGACTGGACGACCCGCATCTTCGACTTCGGCAAGGGCGAGGTGCAGTCGTTCCTCATCTCGAACGCCGTGTACTGGCTGGAACAGTACCACATCGACGGCCTGCGCGTCGACGCCGTGGCCGCCATGCTCTACCTCGACTACGGCCGCCGCGAGTACCACCCGAACAAATTCGGTGGCAAGGAGAATCTCGAGGCCATTGCCTTCCTGCGCAAGCTCAACCGCGCGGTGTTCTCCGTGCGGCGCAGCGCCATCACGGCGGCCGAGGAGTCCACGGCCTTCCCGCTCGTGACGAAGCCGGATTACGACGGCGGCCTCGGCTTCCTGTTCAAGTGGAACATGGGCTGGATGAACGATATGCTGCATTATATGTCGCTCGATCCGCTGTTCCGCAAGGGCAGCCACAACGACCTGACGTTCTCCATGACGTATGCCTATTCCGAAAACTTCATTCTCCCGCTTTCGCATGACGAGGTGGTGCACGGCAAGTGCTCCCTCATCAACAAGATGCCGGGCGAATATGACGATAAGTTCAGCAACCTGCGCGTGTTCTACGGCTTCATGATGGGCCACCCCGGCAAGAAGCTCAGCTTCATGGGCAACGAATTCGCGCAGTTCATCGAGTGGAATTACGCACAGCAGCTCGACTGGCTCCTGCTCGACTATGAGCGCCATCGCCAGATGCAGGACTATGTGCGCGATCTGAATCATTTCTATCTGGATCACAGCAGCCTGTGGAACAACGATTCCGACTGGAACGGCTTCCAGTGGATCTCCGCCGACGACCGCGACAACAGCGTTATCGCCTTCCGCCGCATCGATCGCCGCGGCTGCGAGCTGATCGTGATCTGCAACTTCTGCCCGGTCACCCGGACGGACTATCGCCTGGGTCTGCCGAAGCCGGGCGAATACGAGGCGGTCTTCAACAGTGACGAGGTCCGCTACGGCGGCAAGGGAACGGAGCTTCCCGTTGTGACGGCCGAAAAGGAGCCGCTGCACGGCCTGCCCTTCTCCGGCAGCTTCACGCTCGCACCGCTCTCCGTGGCCTTCTACCGCAAAAAGACAGCCCCGCGCAAGAAAACGGCAAAATCCTGAATGACGAGAAGGAGAAATGACCATGAACTTCCAGAAAAAGCACTGCGTCGCGATGCTGCTGGCGGGCGGGCAGGGGAGCCGCCTGATGGTGCTGACGGAGAACACGGCAAAGCCTGCGGTCCCGTTCGGCGGTAAGTATCGCATCATCGATTTTCCTCTCTCCAACTGCGTGAACTCCGGCATTGACACCATCGGCGTGCTGACGCAGTATCAGCCGCTCGAGCTCAATGAGTACATCGGCAACGGCCAGCCGTGGCGTCTGAACCGCAGCCACTGCGGCGTGCAGGTCCTGCCGCCCTATGCCAAGAGCAAGAAATCCGAGTGGTACAAGGGCACGGCCAATGCGATCTATCAGAACATCGCCTTCATCGAGCGCTATGATCCGGACGATGTCATCATCCTCTCCGGCGACCACATCTATAAAATGGACTATGCCGCCATGCTGCGCTACCACGAGCAGATGGAGGCCGACTGCACCATCGCCGTGCGCACGGTCCCGCTGGCCGAGGCCAGCCGCTTCGGCATCATGAACACCCGGGAGGACGGCTCCATCTACGAATTCGAGGAGAAGCCGAAGCATCCGAAGAGCACGAACGCATCCATGGGCATCTACATCTTCAAGTGGAGCGTGCTGAAAAAGTTCCTCATCGAGGACGAGGAGAACCCGCGTTCCGAGAACGACTTCGGCAAGAACGTCATCCCCGCCATTCTGAACGAGGGCTACCGCCTGTTCGCCTATGAATTCCAGGGCTACTGGAAGGACGTCGGCACGATCAGCTCCCTGTGGGAGGCCAACATGGACCTGCTGGGCAAGAACCCCGCCTTCAATCTCTACGGTGAGAAGGGCAACCGCATCTATGCCCGGAACTACGCCATGCCGTCGAGCATCATCGCCCGCGAGTCGAAGAATAAGAACTGCTTCATCGCCGAGGGCTGCGAAATTTATGGCACCATCACGCACTCCATCATCTCCACGGGCTGCACGGTCGACTCCGGCGCCATCGTGGAGGACAGCGTCATCATGCCGAACGTCCATATTGAGTCCGGTGTCATCATCCGCCACGCCATCATCGGCGAGGACTGCCGCATCTGCCGCGGCGCGGTGATCGGCGGCTCGTTCGCCCCCGGTGAGGAAAAGAAGATCAGTGTGGTCGGAAAGGCTAAGACGATTGCCGAGAACACCGCCATCAAGCCGGGCGAGATCTATTGAGAGGGAGGACAAGAACCATGACTACGATGGGCATCATTTTTGCGAACATCTATGACAGCTCCCTCGGTGAGCTGACGAACAAGCGCACCATGGCGTCTCTGCCCTATGGCGGGCGCTATCGTCAGATCGATTTCTCCCTGTCGAACATGACGAATTCTGCCATTCGCCATATCGGTATCATCACGAAGTATAATTATCAGTCCCTTATGAACCACATCGGCTCCGGGCAGGAGTGGGACCTCGAGCTCGGTGAGGGCGGCCTGGAATTCCTGACGCCGTTTGCCATGGGCCACAACGGCAGCTACCGCGGCAAGCTCGAGGCGCTGGATTCCGCCATGAATTTCCTGAAAATCTCCACGGAGGAATATGTCGTTCTGGCCGACAGCGGCGTGCTGTGCGCCATCAATCTGGAAAAGATCGTCGAGGCCCACGCCGCCTCGGGCGCGGACGTCACCGTCGTGGTGAAGGACGGCATCTGCAACGGGCAGAAGCAGCTCGATCTGGCCGTGAAGGTCGACGCGGATGACCGCGTGACGGACGTGGCCGTCGACTACTGCGCAGGCGAGCAGTATCTTGCCTCCATGGGCCTGTTCGTCATCCGCCGCGAGCTCCTCATGCGTGAGGTCACGGAGGCTGTGGCCCACAACCGCTACCATTTCGAGCGCGACCTTGTTATGCACGGCTTCGCAGAGACCGGCATGAAGGTCAACGCCTACCGCTATGACGGCGTGGCACTGTTCAACGAGAGCACGACGGAGTTCTTCCACAACAGCCTTGCGCTGATCCGTCCGGAGATCCGCCACGGGCTGTTCGCCCGCGAGGACCTGACGATCTACACGAAGGTCCGCGACGAGGTGCCTGCCTACTACGGCGAGCATTCCGAGATCGACGACTGCGTCGTGGCAGACGGCTGCGTGCTCGAGGGCTCCGCCGTCAATTCCGTCCTGTTCCGCAGCGTGAAGCTCGGCGAGGGCGCATCCGTGCGCAACAGCGTCATCATGCAGCGCTGCACCATCGGCGAGGGTGCCGATCTGGAGTGCGTCATCATGGATATGGACGTCGTCGTCCGTCCGGGCGCCGTGCTGCGCGGCACCATGGATCATCCGCTGGTGTTCAAGAGAGGAGAGGTCGTATGAGGATCGCAATGGTCGCCTCCGAGGCTGCCCCGTTCGTCAAAACGGGCGGCCTGGGCGACGTGATGCAGGCGCTTCCCAATGCACTGTCCAAGCTGAAGGGCAACGAGATCTGCCTGTTCCTGCCGTACTATAAGCGCATCAAGGAGAATCCGGCCGTCGAAACGGAGCAGGTCGGCTCCTTCTCCATGGAGCTGGCGTGGCGCGAGAGCTATGTCGGTATCCTGCGTCTGAAGTCCCGCCGCAAGAAGCTGCAGGTCTACTTCATCGACAACGACTACTATTTCGGCGCGCGCAGCACCATCTACGGCGATTTCGATGACGGCGAGCGCTTCGCCTATTTCTCGAAGGCCGTGATGGCCGCGCTGTACTTCCTCGACTTCAAGCCCGATATCCTGCACTGCCACGACTGGCAGGCGGCCATGACGCCGGTATATCTGCGCGCGCTGTACCATGACTGGTGCCCGCAGACCAAGCTCGTCTTCACCATCCACAACGTGGAGTATCAGGGCTGGGCCGATGCGTCGTTCTTCGACAATATTCTCGGTCTGCCGGATGAATACCGCGCGAGCCTGACGTTTGACGGCGCGATCAACATGATGAAGGGCGCCATCGAGCTCTCGGACATCGTCACGACGGTCTCGAAGTCCTATGCCGAGGAGCTGCGCTACCCATACTATGCCCACCGCCTCGACGGCGTGCTGCGCAATGCGTGGCTGTGGGGCATTACGAACGGCATCGACACCGATGTCTTTGACCCCGAGACGGACTGCGCCCTGAGCGCGAACTATTCCGCCGCCGACATGAGCGGCAAATGGGTCAACAAGCGCGCCCTGCGCGAGGAGATGGGCCTGAGCACCGACACGGACGCCCCCATCCTCGGCATGGTCACGCGCCTGGCCGGGCACAAGGGCATCGACCTGCTGTGCTACATCGGCCAGCGCCTGATGGAGCGCGAGATCCAGCTCGTCATCGTCGGCACGGGCGAAAAGCAGTATGAGTACGCTCTGAGCGCACTGGCCCGCCAGTATCCCGGCCGCATCGCCGTCCGGCTGTGCTTCGACCCGGCGCTCGCCTCCCGTGTCTATGCGGGCTGCGATATGTATCTCATGCCGTCGAAGTCCGAGCCGTGCGGCCTGTCCCAGCTCATCGCCATGCACTACGGCACCGTGCCCATCGTCGCCTCGACCGGTGGCCTGCGCGACACCGTCCCGCCCTACAATCCCGAAACGGGTGAGGGCCGCGGCTTTACGTTCCAGAGCTACAACGCCGATGATTTCCTCGGCGCCATCGACCGCGCAGCGGGCCTGTATTACGGCGACCGCGACGCCTGGAACAGGCTGGCCCGCCATGATATGGAGTGTGACTTCAGCTGGCAGGTCCCGGCCAACGAATATATGCAGCTGTACAGCGAATTGCTCTACGGCAAGCAGTAAGAATCATTATTTCAAACGCTGATTCCGGAATTACGGAAAACTTTAGGAGGCCCCATGAACAAGAAGCAAAATTCCAAACAGAAGATCCAGAAGCTTGCGGAGAATGACGCCCGTCCCGAGCGCGCCATTCAGCCCACGGAGCTGCTCAACGACACGCTGCGCCGCATTTTCGGCTGTGAGCTTGCCGACGCCACCCAGAAGCAGGTCTATCGCGCGCTGTGCATCAGCGTCCGCGAGCTGCTGACGGAGAAGAACCGCGTCTTTGGCAACCGCTGCACCGAAAAGGAGCGCAAGGAAGTTTATTATATGTCGATGGAGTTCCTGGTCGGCACCAGCCTGCGCAATAACCTCTTTAACCTCGGGCTGGAGGCGGAGTTCCGCAAGGCACTGGCTGATGCAGGCTTCGACATCGATGAGATCTACGCCATCGATCCCGACGCCGGCCTTGGAAACGGCGGCCTTGGCCGTCTGGCCTCCTGCTATATGGATGCCGCGACCGGCATGGACTACCCGATGACCGGCTTCTCCATCCGCTATGAATTCGGCATCTTCAAGCAGAAGATCGTCGACGGCTGGCAGATGGAATTCCCGGACAACTGGCTCGAGATGGGCGACGTGTGGCTGCAGGCCCGCGAGGACGACGCCGTGGAGGTCAAGTTCGGCGGCGAGGTCCGCGAGTGGATGGACAACGACCGCTTCAAGGTCGCGCAGGTCGGCTACAGCTCCGTTATGGCCGTGCCGTATGACATGTATATCTCCGGCTATGACAGCGATGCCGCCAACCGCCTTGTCCTGTGGAGCGCCAAGCTGCCGCAGAGCTTTGATATGGCCGCCTTCTCCCGCGGCGATTATGTCCGCGCGCTGGAGCGCAACGCCATGGCCGAGACCATCTCCAAGGTCCTCTATCCGGCGGACGATCACATTCAGGGCAAGCGCCTGCGCCTGAAGCAGCAGTACCTGCTCGTCTCCGCCTCGCTGCAGAGCATCCTGAAGAAGCACTATAAGAAATACCGCACCTACACGAACCTGCCGGAAAAGGTCGCCATCCACATCAACGACACCCATCCGGCCCTGTGTGTGCCGGAGCTGATGCGCCTGCTCATCGATGAGCACGACTTCGGCTGGGACGAGGCGTGGGACATCACCTGCCGCACGCTGTCCTATACGAACCACACCGTTATGAGCGAGGCCCTCGAGCGCTGGAACGTCGATCTGTTCCGCGAGCAGCTGCCGCGCGTCTACTCCATCTGCCAGGAGATCAACCGCCGCCTCATCGAGCACCTGTGCGCCGTCTACCCGAACGACTGGGGCAAGATCAACTACATGGCCGTCATCGCGAACAACGAGGTCCGCATGGCGAACCTCTGCCTTGCCGCCTGCCACAAGGTCAACGGCGTTTCCAAGCTGCACACGGACATCCTGCGCAACGGCATCTTCCGCGACTACTGCCAGATCACGCCGGAGCGCTTCCTGAACGTGACGAACGGCATTGCCTATCGCCGTTGGCTGTGCCAGTCCGATCCGCTGCTGACGGATTATCTCAAGCAGCTCATCGGCGGCGACTTCCTGCGGGATGCCCGCGCACTCGAGAAGCTCCTGCCGTATCAGAATGACGAAAAGGTGCTTGCGGACCTCATGGCCATCAAGCGCAAGAACAAGGAGCGCCTCGCCGCTCTCATCGAGAACCAGAACGGCGTGCGCGTCGACCCGGATTCCATTTTCGATATCCAGATCAAGCGCCTGCATGAGTACAAGCGCCAGCTGCTCAACATCCTGCATGTTCTGTATCTCTACCGCCAGATCAAGGCCAATCCGCACGGCGATTTCATGCCCCGCACGTTCATCTTCGCGGCCAAGGCCTCCGCGGGCTATATCCGCGCCAAGCAGATCATCAGCCTCATCGTCGCTGCGTCGAAGCTCATCAATAACGACCCGGACGTCAACGACAAGCTGAAGGTCGTCTTCCTCGAGGACTACAAGGTCTCCCTTGCGGAGATCATCATCCCGGCCGCCGATATCTCCGAGCAGATCTCCATCGCGGGCAAGGAGGCCTCCGGCACCGGCAACATGAAGCTCATGATCAACGGCGCCGTGACCATCGGCACGCTCGACGGCGCGAACGTCGAGATCCACGAGCAGGTCGGCGACGAGAACATCTTCCTCTTCGGCATGAAGGCCCATGAGGTCGAGGAGCTGTGGCAGCGCGGCTACCATCCGACGGAATTCGTCACGCCGGAGCTGCAGGCCGTGCTCGACATGCTCACGTCCGGCGTGCTCGGCCAGCGCTTCGACGATCTGGTCGATTCGCTGCTCACGAACCGCTTCGGCACGGCTGACCCCTATATGACGCTGGCCGATTTCCAGGATTACGCCCGCGCGCAGCGCGATGTCGCCGCGGTCTATCAGGATAAGCAGCACTTTGCCCGCATGTCCCTTATCAACATCGCCAAGGCCGGCATCTTCTCCTCGGACCGCGCCGTCAAGGAATACGCGGACGAGATCTGGGATCTCGACTGAGATGCGTATCCTGTTTGACAGCCGTCAGACGCAGTACAAGACCCCGTTCGGAACGCTCCGGACGGGGGAGTGCTGCGTTCTGCAGATCCGCATCCCGACGGAGGTCGGCGCCTCCGGCGTCCGCCTGATGCTGGAGGACAGCGAGCACGCTGTGTGCGCCGAGCTGCCGTTTTCCTTCGCCTCGCGCGGCGAGGACGGCTATGAGCTCTGGCGTCTGGAATTCACGCGGCAGGAGACCGGGCTGCATTTTTACTGGTTCCGCATCGACAAGCGCGACGGCGGCAGCTTCCGCCTGTTCCGACAGGGGCGTGATACGAATATGGAGGCGGGGGAGAAGTGGCAGCTCAGCGTCATTCCCGCCGATTTCCGGGTACCGGACTTTGCGCCGGGGGCCGTAATGTACCAGATCTTCCCCGACCGCTTCGCCCGCAGCGGGAGCAGCGACCTGACCTATAAGCTCCAGCCGTTCTGGGTGCATGAAAGCCCCGACGAGCTGCCGGAGTACCGCCCCGATGCGCAGGGCGAGGTGCGCAACAACGATTTCTTCGGCGGAAATTTTGCGGGCATTCGCGAAAAGCTGCCGTATCTGCAGGAGCTGGGCGTCGGCGTTCTCTACCTGAACCCGATCTTCATGGCGTGGTCGAACCACCGCTATGACACGGCGGACTATCGCCGCCCGGACCCCATGCTCGGCACGGAGGAGGACTTCCGCGCCCTGTGTGACGCTGCTCACGCGCGCGGCATGCGCGTCATTCTCGACGGCGTGTTCTCCCACACGGGCAGCAACAGCGTCTATTTTGACGCGAAGCATGTGTTCGGCCACGGTGCAGTGTCCGACCCCAATTCGCCGTACCGCCGCTGGTATCGCTTCCACCATTATCCCGACGATTACGAGGCCTGGTGGGGCATCCGCACGCTCCCGTGCGTCGAGGAGCTGGACGAGACGTATCTCAATTGTATTATCGAGGATGAGGACTCCGTCATCGCCCACTGGCTGCGCCTCGGAGCGGATGGCTTCCGGCTTGACGTCGTCGACGAGCTGCCGGATGAATTTGTTCGCCGCCTGCGCCGCCGGATGCGGCAGATCGATCCGCAGAGCCTGCTGCTCGGCGAGGTCTGGGAGGACGCGTCGAACAAGCGTGCCTATGGCGTTTCCCGCCGCTATTTTGTCGACGGCGAGCTGGATTCTGTCATGAATTACCCGTGGCGCAACGCCATTGTGGCCTTCCTGACGGATGCGGATGACGGCACGGCGCTGGGCGAAAGCCTGATGACGCTGGCGGAGAATTACCCGCCCGAGGTGCTCTCCTGCGTGATGAACCACCTCGGCACGCATGACACGCCGCGCATCCTGACCGTGCTGGGTGAGCCGTTCCGCGGCACGAAGGACGAGCGGGCGCGCCGCCGCATGACGCCGGTGCAGCGCAAGACCGCCCTGATGCGGCTGCGCATGGCGGCCTTCCTGCAGTTTACACTGCCCGGTATGCCGTGCATCTACTACGGCGACGAGGCCGGGATGGAGGGCTTTGAGGATCCGTTCTGCCGCGTCTGCTATCCGTGGGGGCACGAGGACGAGGAGCTGCGGGCCTATTACCGCATGATGTCCGCCCTGCGCGGCAGCAGCGAGGCCCTGCGGCGCGGCGACCTGCGCGTGCTGGCCGCCGGAAACGGCCGCATCGCCTTTTCACGCGCCTTCGGAGATGAGCGACTGATCGTATGCGTGAACCATTCCATCGGGGAGTGGGTCCTGCCTGCAGGCCGCGTCCGCTTTGCCGAAAGCGCGGCGCTGTCGCCCACGGGTGAGGTCGTCCTGATGCGCGGCGGCTTCTGCCTGCTGGAACCGTCGGATCTCGAAGCGCATATCTCTATAGAGTAGAAATATCTCCCGGCGACACCCCAAACGATACGAAAGGAGCGATCCCATGAAGTTTTCTGAAATACCCTATTCCCGTCCCGACCTGGAAGCCATGAAGGCGAACCTGACGGCCTGCACCGAGGCCTTCCTCGCTGCCGAAAGCGCACAGGAGCAGATCGCGCAGTACGACCGCGTTACGGACCTGTCCGTGGAGTTCAACACGATGGGAAGCCTTGCCAATGCCCGCCATACCATCGACACGCGCGATGAATTCTATGACGCCGAGTCAACGTTCTTCGACGAGAGCTGGCCCCAGCTGAGCGTTTATTTCCAGCGCCTGAACGAGGCCATGCTGGACTCGAAGTTCCGCCCGGAGCTGGAGGCCCATTACGGCAGCCTGCTGTTCCTGAAGCTCGAGATCAGCCGCCGCAGCTTCAAGCCGGAGCTTGTGGAGCTTATGCAGGAGGAAAACCGCCTGACGTCCCGCTATCAGAAGCTCTATGCCAACATGACCGTGGAATTTGACGGCAAGACCATGCCCATGCCGATGCTCGGCAAGTACAAGGTCAGCGCCGACCGCGCCGTACGCCGCGCCGCTTACGAGGCCGAGGGCAAGGTCTTTGATGCGAACCGCGCGGAGCTGGACGAGATCTATGACAAGCTCGTCCACAACCGCAATGCGCAGGGCCGCATGCTTGGCTATCCGAACTTCATTCAGCTCGGCTATGACCGCCTCGGCCGCAACTGCTATGGACAGAAGGAGCTGGCGGCCTTCCGCGACCAGATCGCAAACGATCTTGTCCCCGTCATTGCGGAGGTCAAGGAGGCCCAGCGCAAGCGCATCGGCGTCGACCGCCTGTACATTTACGACGACAAGTTCCGCTTCCCGGACGGCAACCCGGCCCCGGAGGGCACGGCGGAGGAGATCCTCGCCGCAGGCCGCAGAATGTATGAGGAGCTCAGCCCGGAGACGAAGGAATTCATCGACTTCCTCTACGACAACGAGCTGCTCGACGTGCTGTCCCGCGAGGGCAAGGCCCCCGGCGGCTACTGTACGATGTTTGAAAAATACAAGGCTCCGTTTATCTTCTCGAACTTTAACGGCACAGCCGGAGATGTCGATGTGCTGACTCACGAGGCCGGTCACGCCTTCGCATTTTACCGCGCAATGAACAGCGATATCTACCCGGACCTGCGCGAACCGACCATCGAGGCCTGCGAATGCCACTCCATGAGCATGGAATTTCTGACGCAGGATTATCATAAATATTTCTTCGGCGCGCAAACGGCAAAATACGAGCTTGCCCACTGTGAAGACAGCCTCGATTTTATCCCCTATGGCTGCATGGTGGATGAATTCCAGCATTTGATGTATGAAAATGAGGACCTGACGCCGGATGAGCGCCACGGCGTGTGGGAGAAGCTCGAGAAGAAGTACCGCCCCTGGCTGAGCATGGACGGCCTGCCCTTCTACGGCCGCTACGCCCACTGGCAGTGGAAACCGCACATTTATCTCAATCCGCTGTACTATATTGATTATTGTATGGCAGGTACGGTCGCGTTCCAGGTCTGGACGCTCTCTCTGCAGGACCGCAGGGCAGCGTGGGAGAAATATCTGGCCTTTGTCGACCAGGCAGGAACAAAGACGTTCGCCGATTTGTGCCAAAGCGTCGGCCTGCGTATACCGTACGAGGACGGCTGCATCCGCGAGATCGGCTCCGGTATCCGCGACTGGCTCAAGGCGCATGCCCCGGTGGAGGCCTGAATGCTTTTGCGCGGTTCCGCTTGCGGTGGATGACAGAAAACGTGATTTCCGGCAGGTCGTGTCAGAATGCGCGTATCTTGTGAACATTTCATGAAATCAAAAAAATTATCCACCAGTCTGCTATAAAAATTCACAGAAGATTTTCAAAGGGAAAAAAATTCGTTCTTTTTTGTTGATTCTGCAAGGGAATTGTGCTATAGTATTACTAAACTTTTCAGAAAGCATCCAAGGGTTGTCCGCTGCATGCGGACACAAGTGCTCTGCTCGATATTATCTGTGAATATCACAGCATAATATACAAATTTTTGTAGGAGGTAACGCAATGAAAAAGAATCTTCTCAAGCTTCTGACTCTGGTTCTCGCTCTGGTCATGGTTGTCACCGTGTTCGCCGGCTGCAAGAAGCCAGACGAAGAAACCGATGCCCCCACGCAGGGCAGCGAAGAGACTCCCACTGAGACGCAGGAGCAGCCGGCTGACGAGTACAAGCCGTCCGCTGCACAGCTCCTGAACGGCAAGGAGTGGGGCAAGGATTACACCGAGCTGTACGATGAGATCGGCGACAAGGTCACGATCGACGACGTGCAGGAGGATCCGACCACCGGTCTGGCCTACGTCGAGTACGAGGGCAAGACCTATGAGCTCGGCATGGACTTCCTGTCCATGGCAATGGTCTACAAGACCGCTGTTCCCGAGAACTCCCAGTACGAGACCGAAGACGACGTCTACGCCGCCTGGTGGAAGTACTACATGACCCGTTGGAACTATCTCCTCCCGGAGATCCCCCTCTACAGCAACGAGTACTACGATGTTTACAACGCACAGATCAAGGGCGTTGACGAGCATCCGACGAACCCGTACTGGGGCCCGGCAAAGGCTCTGATCGACTGGACGAGTGAGAAGACCGACAAAGACATCATCATCGGCAACACCACCGACCTGTCCGGCAAGTTCCGTTTTTCCAACTTCGGCGGCTCCAACCCCGGCGCTTCCGACCTTGACGTTGACAACCTCATCAACGGCATGGAGACTGTCGCCACCACCAAGGAAGGCGGCTTCGAGGTCAACAAGACGGTCGTCAAGCAGCTTGATAAGGTTGAGAATGAGGATGGCACCCTCACCTACACCATCACCCTGAACGACGGCCTGCTCTTCAGCGACGGTACCCCCGTCACCGCGAAGAACTATCTGTACTACACCATGGTCTTCTCTACCCTCGTTGCTTCTGAGGCTGAGGGCAAGGATCGCCAGGCCGGCCTGACGATCGTCGGCTTTGAAGAATTCAACGCTTACGACGGCACCAACGAGGGCGACGGCGTCTCCAAGACCTTTACCGGCCTGCGCCTGCTGGCCGACAACCAGTTCTCCGTCACCGTTAAGCCTGAGTATGCGAACTACTACTATGCCATCAGCTATGCCGGCTTCTCCCCGTTCGTCAAGGAACTGTGGTGCGGCGACTTCGACATCGCAGACGACGGCGAAGGCTGCTACTTCACCGACGGCTTCTACAACAAGACCGGCGACAGCTTCGACATGGCTGCTCATCTCGTTGCTTCTTCCAACAACACCGACACCACCTATGCGTGCTCCGGCCCGTATGTTGTGGAGTCCTATGACGAGGGCGATAAGTCCGCGATCCTGACCCTGAATCCGAACTTCCCCGGCAACTACGAAGGCGCGAAGCCGACCATCGCGAAGGTCATCTACAAGAAGGTCGTTTCCGCTACCCAGCTCGACGATCTGAAGTCCGGCGGCGTTGACGTCCTCATGGGCATCACCGGCGGCGCTGAGACCGACGAGGCTGTCGCTGCCTGCGACAACTCCAACGGCGCTTTCGTTTACACCCACTACAGCCGCGCCGGCTACGGCAAGCTGCAGTTCCGTAACGACTATGGCCCCGCTCAGTTCACTGCTGTCCGTCAGGCCATCACCTACTGCCTGGATCGTGCTTCCTTTGCGAAGACCTTCACCGGCGGCTACGGCGGCATCGTTGACGGCGCTTACTACGCCGGCTCCTGGATGTACAAGGAAGCTGCTGCCAACGGCATGCTGCTGAACGCGTACGACACCTCTGCCGATACCGCCATCGCAGTCCTCGAGGCTGACGGCTGGATCTACAACAAGGACGGCGAGCCTTACGTTGAGGGCGTCCGCTACAAGAAGATCCCGGCTGAGTATGCCGACGAGAACGACAAGACCTACAAGTCCATCGACGGCGCTTATGTGACCACGAAGGTTGGCGACGATTACTACATGCCGCTGGTCCTCAACTGGTACGGCACCACCGATAACCCCTTCTCCGATCTGCTGGTCACCGACTTCGAGCAGGGCACTAACATCGCCGCTGCAGGCTTCGTGATCCAGAAGACCACGGGCGACTTCGCTCCGATGCTCGACGAGTTCTATCAGCAGGCTGTGTACGGCTTCTATTCCGGCACCCCGATGTACAGCTGCTTCAACTATGCAACCGGCTTCACCTCCGCTGCATACGACTACGCTTACAACTGGTCCATCGATCCCTCCTTCTATGAGAACAACTCCGTTGCTTATCTGAAGGACGAGGCCGATATCTACTGGCTGAGCTAATGGCGGCAGGCCCTCAGGCCTGACTGACGCATCAAGTATCCGAGATCACGGGATGGGGGTTCGCCCCCGTCCCGTGATTGTGGATTCAAAACCCTGTGTATCACGGCGCACTGTCAAATAACTTCTTTTCACAGTTATCACCTCTGGCGCGCATGTTTATCCATAGGGTGTATCTGAAAGCCCGCCCTGTGGTTCAGCCCGGTAAAGTGCCGCATTCTTCCCGGATCCGTTCTTGCGCAGAAGCGGCTTTTCAGATACACCCTATCCCCGCGGCTTGCGGTCCCGCCGCAGCCTGATCCTGACCCGCGCAGAAACAGATTGCCCCGTCATGGCAACGGGGGCGATTCTTCCCCCCGCGCTGCCAAATCTACTGTCGTGCGGGCGACAGACTGGAGAGTACCTTATGTTCAAATACGTTCTCAAGCGAATCGGCTACATGTTCCTGGTCCTGTTCATCCTGTCGATCGTGATTTTCATGATCTACAACCTGACCCCGAGCAACCGCGCCTATACCGATGCCAAGGCTGACCAGGTCGCCATGAAGCAGCAGCTCGCCGGCTTGTCGGCAGAGCAGCAGGCAGAATGGTTCGACAAGCAGTACAAAATGTACCAGATCAGCTATGGCACCGAAACCAACAACATGATTCTCCGCTATCTGCGCTGGGTTGGTCTCTACCCCTATGCAGACAATCCCTTCAATGGCAAGGAAGGCGAGCTCAACGGCCTTCTGCAGGGCAACTTCGGCTATTCCTATCAGTACAAAAAAAATGTAGTCAACGTTGTCGCCGCTCCGATGAAGAACACGATCTTCATCAACATCTTCGCCACGATTCTGGCGCTGGCCATCACCATTCCGCTTGGTATCGCCTGCGCCGTGCGCAAAAACAGCAAATTCGACCGCTTCACACAGGTCTTTACCATCATCGGCTACAGCTTGCCGAGCTTCATTATCTGTATTCTGTTTATCTGGGTCTTCTGCGCTCTGCTCGGCTGGTTCCCGGCCAGCGGCATGAAGACACCGGGCAGCAGCTACGAGGGCTTCAAGTGGTTCACCGACCGCATGTACTATCTGGCCCTCCCGCTCATCACCATGACGTTCTGCTCTCTGGGCAGCATGACGCGCTACGTCCGTGCCTCCATGATCGATGCTCTGTCCATGGACTGCATCCGTACCGCGCGCGCCAAGGGCGTCAAGGAAAAGACCGTTATCTATTCTCACGCATGGCGCAACGCCCTGATCCCCATCGTCACGATGATCGTCGGCTGGTTCACCAGCATCTTTGCGGGCTCCCTGATCTTTGAAGACATGTTCGGCCTCAACGGCATGGGCAAGCTCATGATCTCGTCCCTGCGTACCTCGGACTACGATGTTACGATCCTGATGCAGTTGTTCTATGTCGTCGTCGCGCTGCTCGGCAACCTTGTCATCGACATTGTCTATGGCCTGGTCGACCCGCGCGTCAGAGTCAACAAGTAAGGGGGTAAGAGCATGAGCAAGAAGAATTCCTCCGCGAAGCGCAGCTGGCTCGGCCGCCTCTTCTTTGGCGGCAGCAAGGGCCTGGCCGATGATATCGAGGCCAAGCGCACAGCCAAAAACGACGTCGAAGAGATTGTCAGCCCGGTCAAGCAGATCGTTCGCGGCTTTATGGAGCGCAAGCTCGCCGTCGGCGCCCTCTGTGTTGTCATCGCCATGTTCCTGCTGGTCTTCATCGGCCCGCTGTTCATGACGACCTACACTGACACCTATACCGAGGTCACGCAGGCCAACCTGCCGCCCACGATGTCCATGCTCTCCGTCCCGAGCGAGCTGAAGAACGACATCAAGATGATCGACAGCTACGGCAGCTTCTCCGTCGGCCTTTCCAACGCGGGCAAGGTCTATGTCTGGGGCGCAACGGGCCTCGGCACGACGGGCATTGACATCGCCGATATCCCGGAAGAGGTTCAGAATGAGAAGATTGCCTGGGTCGCTGCCGGTATCGATCACATCGTTGCTGTCGGTGAGAACGGCAAGGTCTACGCCTGGGGCGCAAACAAGCTCGGCCAGTACGGCTACTTTGACCCGGCGGTGAACCCCAACATCGCTCCCGAGCCGGACGAGCTCCTCAACGGCACCATCGATGCCTCCAACATCAAGAAGATTACCTGCGGCTATCAGGCCACGGCCACGCTGGTCCAGCAGGGCTGGAACGGCCGCCTGCCCGGTGCGGACGGCTCCTACAACAACGGCGACTGGGCTCCCGAGGGCGACTATACCTTCTCCGTCCGCGGCCGCGGCGTCGGCTCCGATGTGGACAGCTTCCAGAGCTACAGCTTCTATGTCGATAACACCAGGCCCGAGCTGAAGAGCGCCGAGCTGTACGAGGACGAGAACGGCGACCTGAAGCTGGCCCTGACCGTCTCCGATAACAAGTACCTCCAGTTTGCGTGGATCATTGACTCCGCACAGCAGTATTACTACCTTGAGGCTGCCGACGAGTTCAAGGACGTCGAAGAGGGTGCAGCGGTCCGCCTCGTGCTCGATGCCTCCGATCTGGTCCAGCAGCTGTCCCTGAACGCCGCCAACCCCGGCCGCGTGGGCATTCTGATCAGCGACTGCGCCAACAACACGACCACCGTCTTTGTGGACATCGGCCCGCAGGGCATGGAGATCGAGCCTGCCGAGATCGCCGTCGGTGAGACGAAGCAGCTGAGCTACAAGGTCTATCCCGCCTCCATGCAGGATATCGACCTCGAGTGGTCCTCCTCCGATGAGTCCGTGGCGACCGTCAACGAAAAGGGTGAGGTCACCGGCGTGTCCGATGGCACCGTCCGTATCACTGCCACCGCCTTCTCCCGCCTGTCCTCCTACTGCATGGTCACGGTCGGTCAGGGTGTTCCCACGGAGCGCAACTTCGGCGAGTGCGAGAATCTCGGCGAGATCTTCACCACTGCCGACGGCCTGTGGTGGAAGGTCAGCGGCCCGGATACGGTCCTGCTCCTGCCGGAGAACAACAAGACCCAGAACTACAGCGGCTCCTATTCCTCCATGGCAGAGATCACCGTTCCGGCGACCGTCAGCTATGCGGGCAAGACCTACCGCGTGACGGCAATTGCTGCCGAGGCCTTCTACTTCAACATGAAGACCACCTCCGTCACCCTGCCTGACGGTCTGGAGACCATCGGCGGTTCGGCCTTCTTCTTTGCCAGCGGCATCAAGACCCTGCACATTCCCGACAGCGTCAAGACCATCGGCGCCATGGCGTTTAACTACGTCTCCAATGCTGCGCTGAATATTCCCGCCTCCATCGAATTCATCGGTGATTCCGCCTTCACCGGCTCCGGCGTGGTGGGCGGAGACTTCCCCGAGAGCCTGAACTATATTGGTGAGAAAGCCTTCTTGAACTGCACGGGCTTGACGACCATCAGCCTTCCCACCTCGGTCGAGAACTATGGTGCAAATATCTTCTACGGCTGCTCCAATGTCACCTATGTCGAGCTGCCCCAGAACATGGAGAAGATCCCCAACGGTCTGCTTTGGGACTGCACCGGCCTGAAGCGCATCTACATCCCGTCCTCTGTCAAGGAAATCGGAAACGCTGCCTTCTATAGCTCCGGGCTGGAGAAGCTGAATCTGCCGGACGGCCTGCAGAAGATCGACCAGTGGGCCTTCTGCTCCACGAAGCTCAAGGAGATCATCATCCCCGACTCCGTGCAGACGGTTGAGTACCGCGCTTTCATCTACTGCGACGGCGTGGAGAACTGCGTGGTCGGCTCCGGCGTGAAGGAGATCGGTCAGGACGCCTTCTACTTCTGGAACAACAAGTTTGAGGATCAGACCGGTGTCATGCACGCTAAGACCACCGAGCAGGCCAAGCTCCTGCGCTACTCCGGCTATGGTCACGAGATCCTGATCAACGGCGCGCCCTACACCTCCTACTTCGGCGGTCAGTTCGCCGTGGACGGCATCAGCTATATGCCCACCTCCGACACCACCGTCCGTGTCACTGCCATCAGCGACGACGCCAAGACCGAGACCTTCTCCATCCCGGCCACCGTTACCAACGAGGGCGACGGCCGCACCTATGCCGTCACCGAGCTGGCGGACCGCCTCCTGTTCCAGAACCAGTCGGTTCTGACCATGCTGGATCTGCCCGATACCATCGAGAAGACCGGCGACCGCACTTTTGACCAGATGTTCAATGTCCGTACCTTCGGCAAGCTGCCCGCCAACCTGAAGTCCGTCGGCTATCAGTCCTTCGGCTACCTTGGCTGGGAGATGCGGCTGGAGCAGCAGGGCCTGATCCCGGCCTGGCAGACCGACGTACTGGACATCCCCGGCAGCATCGAATTCATGGACCAGTGCGCCTTTGCGGGCAACCGTTATAAGACCATCAACGTCGGCGAGGGCATCACCTACCTGAGCTACTACTCCCTGTACGGCAACAAGGAGGCCAAGGAGATCAATCTGCCCAGCACCCTGAAGCGGGTCGAGGAAAGTGCACTCTATGACTGCAGGAATGCAAAGATCAACCTGCCGGACAGCCTGGAGTACATCGGCAAGTCCGCCTTCGCGGGCGATCTGGACGGCGAGACCATCCATCTGCCGGAGAACCTGCAGTATCTCGGCGATACGGCCTTCGGCACGCAGATGTACACCGCGGACTACAGCTCCAAGTATTGGGTCGGCCCGACCACCATTTATCTGAACGGCTCCCTCAGCAACATCGGCGCCCGTGTCTTCCGCCCGGATGCCAAGGTCATCGCCGTGCTGAACAGCCAGCGCAACAAGGTCGCGGGCTTCACCGATCTGAATGAGCTGCCCACCGTCATCTGGGACGGTAAGACCGACATTGGCTACAATGACGGCTCCTGCATCCCCGAGGGCGTGACCGTCACCCTGCGCGGCAATGTTACCATCGACGGCAAGCTCTGCATCGAGGGCAAGCTCATTGTCCCGCACGACGCAAAGCTCACCATCACGAAGGACGCAGTCATCCTCGGCGAGGACAACATCGTCTACGAGGGCTGCAAGCACGAGCACACCAAGGAAATCGTTGTGGAAGCCACCTGCACCGAGAGCGGCAGCAAGACCGTCGTCTGCGAGGACTGCGGCGAGACCATCTCCACCGAGGTCATCCCGGCCACCGGCCACAGCTTCGGCGACTGGACCGTCACGAAGGAGGCTACCTGCTTCGAGGACGGCGAAGAGACCCGCACCTGCTCCGTCTGCCAGGCAGTCGAGACGCGTCCGATCTTCGCGAACTCCGACAACTGCCCGTCCAAGGCCTTCACCGACCTTGACGCGGACGCCTGGTACCACGAAGGCGTGGACTACGCCCTGACGAACGGCCTCATGAACGGCGTCGGCAGCGGCAAGTTCGAGCCGGACGGCCAGCTGACCCGCGCGCAGCTCGTCACCGTGCTCTACCGCGCAGCGGGCGAGCCCGACACCGGCAAGCAGGTCAACCCGTTCACCGATGTGGCGGACGACGCCTGGTACACGAAGGCCGTCATCTGGGCCGCGAACAACGGCATCGTCAACGGCGTCGCCAAGAATGTCTTCGCGCCGGATGCCAGCATCACCCGCGAGCAGATCGCCGCAATGCTCTACCGTTACGCCGGTGCAGAGGCTGCCAAGGAAGATAAGCTCTCCGCCTTCCCGGATGCCGCCAAGACGTCCGACTGGGCGAAGGAAGCCCTGAACTGGGCAGTTGCCAGCGGCCTGATCAACGGTGTCGCCGATGCCAACGGCACGGCCAACCTCGAGCCGCAGGCTACCGCGACCCGCGCACAGATCGCCACGATCCTCATGCGCTGGCTCGAAAAGTAAGCAGAATCCCACCGCAGGTCTTCCATCCTTCCTCCCTGCGGGTATAAAAGCCATGGCCGGGGCGCAAGCCCCGGCCATTTGGCGTCTTAGTATAGGCATTGTAGGGGAGCGGCATGCCGCTCCCGGCGCTGCACTCGCAGCCCGTACCGGCCGCCGCTAAAACGGCACCGGCTCCCGAATTGTCATTGCGAGGAGGCCGCAGGCCGACGTGGCGCCCTGAGCGCGAAGCGCGAGGAAGTGCCCTTGGGGTGCAATC